>Ga0302326_10000432_pt1 | contig 117776 bp, 102 predicted proteins | sample Palsa_T0_3_FD_202264 | JGI IMG/M metagenome (GOLD analysis project Ga0302326, IMG submission 202264) | Peat permafrost microbial communities from Stordalen Mire near Abisko, Sweden - Palsa_T0_3 | ecosystem: Environmental > Terrestrial > Soil > Palsa > Peat permafrost | place: Sweden: Abisko... | reverse complement strand
TGCGGGCGGCGCGCCAGCATGATGGGCCGGTGCTAATCAACTTCCGCGTGGAGCAGGAAGACACGGTTTATCCCATGGTGGCCGCGGGAGCCTCGTTGCACGAGATGATCCGGCGGCCCAGCAAGATCGTCGAGACCGCGGAGGATGAATAGCTGTATCGAATAGAAATGACGAATAGCAGCAGCCGGCAGGGAAAACGAATAGAGAAAACATGCTGAACACATACGTGGTATACGTGGAAAATAAACCGGGCGTGCTGACGCGCGTGGCTTCGCTCTTTCGCCGTCGCGCTTTCAACATCGATTCGTTGACGGTGGGCCGCACGGAAAAGCCCGAGGTCTCGCGCATGACGATCACGGCCGAGGCCGACCATGACCAGGCGCGCCGCATCGAGGCCAATCTCTATAAGCTGGTCAACGTCCTGCTGGTCGAAAACATCACGAACCAGCCCGCGATCGTGCGCGACCTGGCGATGATTAAAGTTGCCGCTACCCACGAGGCGCGGTCGCACGTGCTGGAACTGGCCAGCGTATTTCGTGCCCGCGTCGTAGACGTTGCCCCCGACTCGCTAACCATTGAGATCACTGGCGCGGAAGATAAGATTGACGGTCTGCTCGAAGTGCTGCGTCCGTACGGGGTGCTCGAGATGGTGCGGACCGGGATTGTCGCCATGCGGCGAGGCAAAGGATCAGTTCCAGTCTCGGTCGTCGACAGTTCGGATCACGACGCGGCCGAGGAAGACGTATCGCATTCAGTCTAGGATTCTCACTGAACGTGCAGGTTATGCACCGGCGCTTTTTTCGCCGCCCTTGCCAGCTCGCGAATCTGATTCAAATATTCGATGTAAATCGGAATCGGAATATCCGGCGAGTCGCCGTCATTGAGGAAGTGCGACAGCCGGATCTCGATCGGAATGGAGCGGATTACCTCGCCGAATCGTAGCATCTCAAGATATTTCACCTTCCAGATCTCAAGCATCAGCGAGCGAAAATCTTCGCTGATGAATTCCATTTTTCGTTCGCCCAGGTAGATGCCATCAAAGTGTTGAGCCTGAAGCATCTTTCGAATGGGATCGTCAGACGGAGAAAAAAGATATACGAGATGAAATAAATCCGCCAGGTCGCCCCACAATACCTTCTCCTGATAAGCCGTGAAGCGGAACGGTGTCGTCCCACGCTGCTGGATCATGCGCGCGTGGTCGCTGGCCTGCACTCCCTGACGCCCAAGTTCTTCGCCAAACCAGCGCAGCCGTTCCGGCGTTAGATTGTGGCGCAGAAACTCGACCGCGTACGCATTCGGCAAATACAGCTTATTATCGTCATCCAACCGCTTCAGCCACCGCCTCCAATCCCTGTCCTCCATCACCTTCAGCAACCCCGTCAGCCCCGCTGCCGTAACGTCCGGGTGATATTTCACACTCTGCCAGAAATGTTCCGTTGAATCGTAAGTCGCACCGTACAAACGAATGCCCTCCTCAATCGGATACCAGTTGGAAAGCACGCGCGCCGCAATCGAAGGAGCAGCGCTCCAACAATTCAGCGAGTGTTTCCATTTTTCCTGCACTGCAAGAAAGTCCTCGGCATAGCCGGGCGGCGTCGGTTCCTTTACTTGCGCGAGCGCCTGCTCGAGTTCTTCGCGGGTATGAGTGATCAGCGTTTCCAGCGGACGCTCGTCAGCCATCGAAATCGCGCGGCTCTCGATTCCACGCCGCAGCAAATCGCGGCCCAGACTCCGGCCCGCCGCCTCGTCGAAGTCCCCGCTAGTTTTCCAGCGCCGGGTCTGCGATTCAATGTACGGAAACAGCTCCGCCAGCGATTTGAACTCGATGAAGCCGTGCACCGCAAAAGTGACCGGCTGCCCGTCTTTCATAATGACGGTCGAAGGCGTCACAAGCGCTTGAAGGGAAACGGGTTCCCCCTGCATGCGGGATAGCAAAAGAAGGCCCCCCACACCCAGAAACACCCACCACCGCACCGGATGACCACTTCCAAGCGACGAGTCCATTTGGTTTCGCCTCCGCCGAGCCTCATGATCCCATGGTTGTCAACCACTAGCAGTTCCGAAAAAGGTTACCGAAGTTTTTCAATAATCCCCCAAGATGTTGTTTCTAAATGTGTTAGCTGGTATCTATGAGAAGGGCTAGGCATCCTCTGGCCTTGGTGTGTTTGCGCGAAGCTTTTTTTATTCAAGCTTTTTTATTCAAATGACTGGAGCATCCAGCGGCGCTATAGGTCTGCCCGAGCACTCACGCTCGTGGAGAGGACTCTCCGGACCGGCCAAGCTATTCATCACGCTGGTGGTGATGGCGGGACTGGGCACGCTCATCTACGGCGGAGTGCACCAGAGCAGCAAGAACATTGCCGAGTTCATCTGCTACCTCGGAATCGCAATTCTGGCGTCGCGGCTCAAGGTGAACCTGCCCGGCATCACCGGCACTCTGTCGGTGAATTTCCTGTTCATCCTGATTGGAGTTCTGGAACTCAGCTTTACTGAAACTTTGATTCTGGGTTCGGTCTCCATGCTGGCCCAGTGCCTGTATCCAGAACGCCCCAAGGCGCTGCAGGTCACCTTCAACGTCTGCGCAGGAGCGGTGTCGACGGCGCTGGCGTACCTGGTCTATCACCACCCGCTGGCGAACTTGCTGATCTCGAACCGCCCGATCCTGCTGGGCGTGTCGGCGACGGTTTACTTCATCGCCAACGCGGGCTCGATTGCGACCGTTATCTCGCTAACCGAGCGCCGGCCGCTTACCCGGATTCTGGTGGACTGCTATTTCTGGTCGTTCCCCTACTACCTCGTGGGAGCCGGCATCGCAGGGACGGTCGCGTGGCTCAACCAGACCGTCAACTGGGAAACGTCGCTGCTCATGGTGCCGGCGGTTTATCTGATCTACCGGTCCTATCGCCTGTACCTCGGCAAACTGGAAGACGAAAAACGCCATGTCGAGGAAATGGCGAACCTGCATCTGCGCACAATCGAAGCTCTGGCTCTGGCCATTGAAGCCAAGGACCACACCACCCACGAGCACCTGCAGCGCGTCCGCGTATATGCCATCGAAGTAGCAAAAGAATTGGGCGTGAAAGGTCCGGAGTTGGAAGCCCTGCACGCCGCCGCGCTGCTGCACGATATTGGCAAACTTGCGGTGCCGGAACACATCATCTCGAAGCCCGGCCGCCTTACCCCGGAAGAATTCGAGAAGATGAAGATTCACACTCTGGTCGGCGCCGAGATTCTGGAACGCGTGCGCTTCCCCTATCCAGTGGTGCCCATTGTTCGCGCCCACCACGAAAAGTGGGATGGTTCCGGCTACCCCATGGGATTGAAGGGAGCAGAAATTCCCATCGGAGCGCGCATCCTCTCGGCGGTCGATTATCTCGATGCCCTGGCCTCCGATCGCCAGTACCGGCGAGCCTTGCCGCTGAAGGATGTCATGCAGAAGCTGTCCGCCGAATCGGGCAAGTCGTTCGACCCGAGGGTGGTTGACGTTTTGCAGAAGCGCTACCAGCACCTCGAAAGGCTCGCTGTGGCCAAGTCGGTGTCGGACCCCAGCGGTCCGCTCTCCACTGCCATCAAGATCGAGCGTGGACTGGAGCCGGCCGCCGGTTTCGAGAACGCCACCGCCCAAGATTACGCGGGACGCGAAAACACATTCCTGTCTTCGATCGCTGCGGCGCGGCAGGAAGCGCAATCGCTCTTCGAGCTGAGCCAGGATCTGGGCGCTTCCCTTAGCTTGACCGAAACTCTTTCCGTATTCTCAGTGAAACTCAAGCCGATGGTGCCTTACGACGCCATCGCCATTTACATCAAACGCGAGGCCGAACTTGTCCCCGAATATGTGAACGGAGACAACTATCGCTTGTTTTCTTCCCTGCGGATTCCGCTCGGGCAGGGGCTCTCGGGCTGGGTAGCACACAATCGAAAACCAATTATCAACGGCAACCCTTCGGTGGAACCGGGCTACCTGAACGATCCTTCGAAGTTCAGCACGCTGCGGTCAGCGCTGGCCGTTCCGCTGGAAGGCGTCTCCGGCGTGATTGGCGTGCTCGCGCTCTATCGCGGGGAGCGCGATGCCTTCACCACCGATCACCTGCGCATCCTGCTGGCGGTCAGCGGCAAAATGGCGCTGTCCATCGAGAACGCACTCAAGTACGAGCAGGCAGAAAATTCAGCAGTGACCGATTACCTCACAGGTCTGCCCAACGCGCGCTCTCTCTTCCTGCAACTCGATCGCGAACTGGCCCGCTGCAAACGCGACAACTCAACGTTGACCGTCATGGTTTCCGATATGGACGGTTTCAAACAGGTAAACGATCGCTTCGGGCATCTGGAGGGCAATCGCGTGCTCCGCCTCTTTGCCCAGGCCTTAAAAGATACTTCCCGCGAATATGATTACGTCGCGCGCATGGGCGGAGACGAATTCGTGGTGATCGCGGTTGGTCTCTCGGCCGACGCCGCGGGCAAGAAGGCCGAACAGATGCGGGCTCTGGCCCGGCAGGCGGGCACCGAAGTTTGTGGCGAGGATATTCTCTCGCTCAGTGTGGGACGCGCGCTGTATCCGGAAGACGGCCAGGATGCCGAACAACTTTTGGCCCAGGCCGACCGCCGCATGTATCTGGAAAAGCAGAAGGAACTCTCCTACAAGGACCGCCGTTCGCACCCGCGCATGAAGTGCCGGGTTACGATCGAACTGCAGACCGAAGTGGGAGGAAGCCCGTTATTTGCCAACATCACGGACGTGAGCCTGGGCGGCTGCTACGTGGAAACCAGCACCATTCTCGCGCCCGGCAGCAAAATCAAACTGGGTTTCTCGATGGATGATCCCAGCCTGTCGGCGGAGGGTGTGGTGGCCAGACTCGACCCTGGTTCAGGTGTCGCCGTCCAGTTCCGCGAGATGAACCGCGAAGGCCGCGAGCGCATGTTCAAGATTCTTGAATTCGTGCAGAAGACCACCACGTTTTACAACAACCGCTATCTCAATAGCCTGACAAAGAGTTAAGGAAATAAAGAGCTAACCGGTGAGGTAGCCGGGCCGGGCGCTTGAAGCCTGCGCCGTACGCCCTTACACTGGAAATATGCACGTGCACGTTCATGGCGCGGGCGGACCCACGCGGGTATTGAAGATCTCGCTCGCCGTGACCCTGGCCTATATCGCGCTGCTGGTCGTGGCGGGCATCCGCGCCCATTCTCTGGCCTTGCTCTCCGAGGCCGGACATAATCTCTCCGATTTCCTCGCGCTGCTGCTGTCGCTGGTCGCGGTTTATTTCCAGTCGCGCCCGGCCAACTCCACCAAGACTTACGGCTACCATCGCGCCGGAGTGCTGGCCGCGCTGGTCAATGCTACGTCGCTGGTCGCGGTTTCGTTCTTCATCTTCTACGAGGCGTTTCGCCGCCTGCAGCATCCCGAGCCGGTTCAGGCCCGTTTGATGATGTGGGTCGCGGCCGCGGGCGTGGTGATGAATGGAGCGATTTCATTGCTGCTGTACCGTTCGGTCGCCGGTTCGAACCGCGGCTCGGGCGGCGACGTCAACATCCGCAGCGCCCTGCTGCATGAAGTCGGAGACACGCTTTCGACCGCGGCCGTGATCGCCGGCGGCTGGGCCATCCTGGTCACGGGAAATTACTGGATCGATTCCGCGCTCTCGTTCGGCATCGCCGCGCTGATTTTGTGGTCAGGCTTGGGCATTGTGCGCGAGACCCTCAACATTCTGCTGGAAGGCACGCCGCGCGGCATGCAACTCTCGAAGATTGAGACCTGCATTTGTTCGGTCGAGGGCGTCAACGACGTGCATGATCTTCATGTCTGGAGCATCGGATCAGAAACCCACGCGCTCTCCTGCCACGTTTCCATCGCCGACATCCCCCCGTCAGTCAGCGAGCGCATTCTCCGCGACGTGAAAGACCGCCTGCTGCACGACTTTCGCATCGTTCACACGACCATCCAGTTCGAGCACGTAGTTTGTGAAGTGGCGCACGGCTGCGTGATTCCGGTGAGCGAGAGCGAAGAGCATCATCACCACCACAGCCACTAATGGCTTTGCAGGCCCCCTTCAACCAAAACGATGCGAGCGCGATCAGCCGGAATGTCTCCCGCTCGCGTTATCGCGTCGAGTCTGTTAACCAGAGACGGATGCGTCGAAAACAGCTCCACGATTCTTCCGCACTTTACGGGAGAACCGGTCATTCGGTAAAGACTGGCCAGCGCATGCAAGCCAGATTCCGGATCGCCCGTAAAGCCGATGGCTTCTCGATCGCACGAATATTCAAAGAAGCGAGAGAGGCGATAGAGTGCCAGTAGAGGCACGAAGAGAACGACTAGCATCAAGAATGGTCGGAAAACCGGCACCACGTGAGAGAACCCGAACGACAGCGGCAATAAGATCACTACGAGCAACATAACAAGTAGGAACTTCCTGCGAGCGTGCCCTCCCCTTACGTGCGCCAGTTCGTGGCCGATCACGAAATCGAGCTGCGAGCCGCTCAGGTATTCACCGAAGTTATCTGTCAGCGCGATGCCCCGCCACAAACCGAAGGCGTTCGTCAGATGCCCCCTCCCGGGCGGGACTACATAGACTCGGTCCAGGCGGACTCCGACCCTCTTTGCTAACCGGAAGGCGCGGTTATACAACGTACCCGACTTCACTTGGCGGAGCTTTATCCCCTGGGCAGCACGCAACCGCGAGGGCCCTACAACCGCGGCGATGCCTACGCCGATAAGCCAAAATGCTCCAATCCACGAGCCTTCGAGGATTGCATGAAAGCCCGCAGCTGCCATCAGGAGAGCGATTGGAGGAGCAACAGTGCTCCAGCATGTCAGCCGGAGGATGTCCGTCGCAGCCCAAGTTCGCATGAGCACCGCTCTATCGCCAAGGCGCGATACTCCTTCGAGCAAGGCTGTGCTGAAGATCGGCGCGATCCAGAAAAGGGCGGGGGGCCAGGAGGCCACTGATGGGAGCTCCCAAAGTGCACACCATGCGATTAGTGTGATGAGCAGCACAGCGCGGTTCGAGCGACGATGACGCTGCCACATAGGCGCCCGGTCTGGGCCACTGCTTGGAAGGCTAATGTATCGAAGAAGCGCCGACGCCAAGGGCAACACCAAGATTGCGATCGAGACGATTGGAGCAACCATGCCGCGAGTCAACCGGGATACCGCTCGTCGATCAGCTTACGTATCTCGGAGTGATCCAGAAGCTTACCGCGATCCGCCGCCGCGATGCCCTTGTCCACCTCGCGCAAAAACCACTCCTCGTACTTTGCTCGCGCGTCCCAATTACTCGGTGTATCCATGCTAGTAGGCTAGCACCGACGAGGGTAGTGTCAACCCTCGGACTTCCGGCCGATTATCGGCTCTGCCCCTCATAGATCTCCCTTACCCGCTCGATCGTGTCCGCCTCTTCCGCCGACTTATCCGGGCGCAGACGCACGATGCGCGGGAAGCGCAGCGCGTATCCACTCTCATGCCGGTCGGATTGCATCATGTTATTGAATGCCACTTCCAGCACAATCTTCGGCTCGACCACGCGCCGGAATCCCTGATCCTCCACCGTGTGATCCAGAAACCACTGCGTCATCTCGGCGATCTCGGCGTCGGTTAAGCCAGAGTAGGCCTTTCCGATGTTCACCAGCTTCTCCCTATTCGTGTCCCACACCGCGAAGGTGTAGTCGCTAAGCACGCCCACCCGCTTGCCGTGTCCGTATTCGACCGCGGTCACCACGACATCCAGCGTGGCCAGTTCGCGCTTCATCTTCAGCCAGGACTTCCCGCGCTTGCCCGGCGTATAGGCTGAATTCAGATCCTTGATCATCAGCCCTTCATTCCCACGCTCCTGCGCCGCGGAAAACAATTCTTCCAGTTCGTCAGCGGACGCGGCGCGAAACACGGGCGCGCGAATAATCCGGCCCGCCGCGGTTTCTTCCTCATCGTCGAAGACCAGCTTGCCTTGCTCGCTCTTCCTCTTGGTTTCTCTGTGTCCTCCGTGTCCTCTGTGGTTAAGATTTTCCGCCGCCAGCACCTCATCCAGAATCCGCCCCCGCTCCCGCTGTGGACGATCCATCACCAACTCCCCGCCCGCGTACAGCACATCGAAGACCAGGAACGCGACCGGAATCTCACGCAGCATCCTTTCGCTGACTTTCTTTCTTCCCAGCCGCTGCTGCAACACGCTGAAAGGCCGCGCCCGCCCGGCCGGATCCCAGGCCACAATCTCTCCATCCAAAATTGCATCCTGCGCGAGCCCCGCCAGCGCATCCGGCAACTCCGGGAACGACTCGGTAATCTCGTCCCGCGTGCGCGAGAAAAATTTCACTTCTCCGCCCGCCACGTGGGCCTGGGCGCGAATGCCGTCGTACTTGTCCTCCACGGCCGCGTCCGCAAAATAACTTAACCCCTCCTCAGCCGACTCGATCGGACTCGCCAGCATGAATCCCAAGGGATGGAACATCCGCATCTCCGCCTCGGCCAGCCTGCCCTCAGACGCCAGCCGAAGCGCTGCGCCGATGTCGCCCAAGAGCATGTTGGCGCGTTGCACGTTCTCGAGCGCACCCGCACCCCGCACACCCGCCAGCGTTCCGCCATAGGCCTTGGCAATAGCTTCCTCCACTAAACTTTCCTTGAGTCCAATGCGAAGATCGCCGGTCATGATCTTGATGATGTACTTGGCCTCAAGCGGAGTCGCCCGCGCGAACAGATCGCGGACGATGGCCGTTTTCGCCGCCGCACCGCGTGCCGCCGCAATCTGCCGAAAGATCCGCTCCACTTCCAAAACATTCAGACCCTGGCCAGCACGTTCCGGAAGGAGCTCGCCAGCGACCGATCCCAAGTCGCCGTAGCGGCGGTAAGCGGCAGTCACTTCTGCTTCGTTTTTCCCCGACAGTTCGGCAACAATCCGCCACAACGAGCGCCCGCCGACCTGCAGCGTAGTTTCTTCCCAGGCCGGAAACGCCCGCCCCGAAAGGAAGACCGCCGACACCGCCGCCTCATCGATCGTGCGCGACTTCAGATAGTCCGCCACGATCCCCGTCTTGAGCAGTTTCTTGCTTGTTCCGGCAATAGCCTCACCAGCTGTGGCCAACCGTTGCATGAATCCCCTGTCGTGGCGAGTTTGCCGGTCTAACCCTCGCGCCACGTTCGACTTAGCGTCTCACTCACCCAATCCTAAATGACTCGCGGCCTGTGTTAGTCTTAAGAGGTGCGTCGCGTGTTCATCTGGAGCATCCAATAGTCGTGCGTGTATTCGATACATTACGAAATTACTTGCGATTCCTGGTTGCCGTGCAGCTTCTGCCCGCCCTTGAAAGCGGCGAGGAAACTCTGGTGGGAGGCCAAGCCGTGCTCGAGGGCGTGATGATGCGCTCCCCGCACGCCTGGGCAATTGCCTGCCGCAAACCCTCCGGAGAAGTCGTCACCCTGAGCGAACCGCTCGAGCGCCCATCCGAGAAACATAAATGGATGGCTTGGCCCATCGTGCGCGGCGTGATGACGCTCGGCTACGCCATGAATCTTGGCTACCGCGCCCTGCGCTTCTCCGCCAACGTCGCCATCGAAGACATCATGCAAGAAGATGCTGGCAAGGGCCAGGTGGCGACGGCCGCCTCGGTCGTCCCGCCAAAGCGAAGCGAGGCGGAACCTTCCGAGCAGCCTGCGGCTAAATCCGCCGGCCGCGAGAAGGCCGCCACCATCAGCAACTGGCTGGCCGGAGTGAACATTGTCATTTCGCTGGCCTTCTTCATCTTCATGTACAAATGGATCCCGCTGGTGGCAGCGACCGAACTCAAAAGGATGGACCCGGCCCTGGGCGGAAGAATTGCTTTCAACCTGATCGATGGCGGCATCCGCCTGCTCCTGTTCCTGCTATTCATCTGGGGAGTTTCGCTCTGGAAAGATATTCGCCGGGTTTATCAATATCACGGCGCCGAACACAAAACAGTTTTTGCGTTTGAAGACGGCAAGTCGCTGGAAACCGCGGAAGTTCAGAAATATTCGACGTATCATCCGCGCTGCGGCACCAGCTTTCTGATGACGGTAATGCTGATCTCGATCGGCTTCTACATGCTCGTGCCGTACACGACCTTCTGGGCGCGCTTTGCCTCGCGCATCGTGCTGCTGCCCGTGATTGCCGGAGTTTCGTACGAGATTATCCGCTTCGCCGCCAAGCACCGTGGCTCGCTGTTCGCGCTGATGACCGCGCCCGGCCTCTGGCTGCAGCGCATCACCACCCAGCCTCCGTCAGACGAGATGGCGCAATGCGCAATCACTGCACTCGATCAAGCCATGTCGCTCGAAAAGGAACGCGGCGGCGAACTGGTGATTGCCTAGCAGGCCGTCGTTGGTCGTTGATCCTTGGTCGTTTGCCAAACCCCTTGGTCATTGTCACAGACAGCCTCTCAAGAGTTTAGATAGCGTAGGCGGCGGGAGGCGTCAAATGGCTACATCATCGTTTCGCGATCTGAGAGTTTGGCAAGAAGCAATGAAATTGACCCCCGAGATTTACAGGAGCTCGGCGGCTTTCCCAAGACACGAGTTGTACGGTTTAAGCCAGCAGAATCGACGTGCGGCCGTCTCTGTGCCGAGCAACATTGCCGAAGGTAAAGGCCATTGGTCGGACAAAGAGTTTGTGCATTTCCTTTTGCACGCGCGAGGTTCGCTTCTGGAACTTCAGACGCAGCTATTGATCGCTGAGGAATTACAATACATTGGCAAAGAAGAAGCAGAACGCTTGTTGCGACTGGCCGAGGCGGTAGGCCGCGCCTTAAGCGGCCTCATCAACTCGATGAGCGATAAAGCTGCCTGAAGCAAAAGGCCAACGACCAACGACGAACGACCAACGACAGTTGCCATGTTCGAAAGATTGGACCAAATCGAAACCCGCTACGAAGAGCTGACCAACGCTCTCGCCTCGCCGGAGATCGTCAACGACTCGGCGCGATACCAGAAGACTGCCAAGGCCCACGCGGAAATCGCACCCATGGTCGAGAAATACCGCGAGTACAAGGATCTGACCAAGGGCATTGCCGAAAGTAAGGCTTTGCTGGTCGACGAAAAAGATCCTGAGATGCTCGCCTATGCGCGGGAAGAACTCGACCGTCTGGAAGCCCGAGTCGGCGCAGTCGAAGAGGAACTGAAAGTCCTGCTGCTCCCAAAAGATCCGAACGACGAGAAGAACATCATTCTGGAAATCCGCGCCGGCACCGGCGGGGACGAAGCTACGCTTTTCGTTGCCGAGATTTTCCGTATGTATACCCGGTACGCGGAAACGCAGGGCTGGAAGGTCGAAGTGCTTTCCTCTTCGGAATCGTCGGCGGGCGGCCTGAAGGAAGTCATCGCTATCATCGAAGGCAAGCGAGTCTTCTCTCAGCTCAAGTATGAAAGCGGTGTACACCGCGTGCAGCGCGTGCCCGCCACCGAGCAGCAAGGGCGAGTCCACACCTCGGCCGTGACGGTTGCCGTGCTACCGGAAGCGGAAGACGTGGACATCAAGATCGAAGCCAAAGACCTGCGCATCGATACGTTCTGTTCTTCCGGCCCCGGCGGCCAGTCGGTGAACACGACCTACTCGGCCGTGCGCATCACTCATATTCCAACCAACACGGTGGTCAGTTGCCAGGACGAAAAATCGCAGATCAAGAATCGCGAAAAAGGCATGCGCGTGCTGCGCTCCCGTCTTTACGAAATCGAAATGGATAAGCAGCAGCAGGCCCTCGCCAAAGAACGCAAAGCGATGGTGGGATCCGGCGACCGCAGTGAGAAGATTCGCACGTATAATTTCCCGCAGAATCGTCTCACCGACCATCGCATCGGATTCACCATCCATCAGCTCGAAACGGTGATGGATGGCAAACTCCAGCCCTTGATCGAGGCGCTCACGACGTACTATCAAGCCGAAAAGATGAAGCAGGAAGCCGCCACTGTAGTCTGATTTTATGTAGGGGCAGCCGCCTCCGGCTGTCCGCCAGCGCAGCCCGGCAGCGTTCTTCGCCCTCGCTGCAAATGTGTGACAGTTCCCGAGAAGCTTTGTCACATGAAGCTTTGTCATTTCGAGCGAGCCGGAGCGAACGCGACGGCGACTCGAGAAACCTGCTGTCGGTTCTTAAGCGAGAACAAGGACAATATGCCCGACCTGCACTCCACTCTCGCAGCGGTTCTTGCCGATCGCTACACCGCGAATGCCGCCCGGGTCCGCGAGCTTGCGGCTCCGCTGACCGATGCACAGTTCTGGCGAAAACCCTTCCCTTACGGAAACAGCTTCGGCCACCTGGTGCTGCATCTGACCGGCAACTTGAATTACTACATCGGCGCCCAGTTCGCGAAGACCGGCTACGTGCGCGATCGCCCGCGCGAATTCAACGATCCCAATCCCCCGTCGAAAGAACAAGCGCTGAAGCGCTTCGATGATGCAGTGGCCATGGTGCAGCACACCATTCGCGCTCAATCACCCGAGGAGTGGTCGGCGGAATATTCGGGCGCAGGCACGGATGCCACGACTCGTCTCGCCATGATTGTGCAATGCGCGGCCCACATGCAGCATCACATTGGGCAGATGATCTACCTGGTCTACGAGCTGAAGCCTACGCACTGAAGCGGCCGGCAGGTGCAAACCCGTAATTGCGTTTGGTTGCTTTCCTCTGCGTCCTCTGTGGTTGAATTGTTTGCGCGTTAGAATTGCCCGTGCAGCTAAGAGAATCCCTCGCTTCCGCCATCAAGCGGCTCACCGAAAAGAACGTCCCATCTCCGCGTCTCAACGCCGAGTTGCTCCTGATGTTCAACTTGAGCTGCGATCGCGCCTATCTGTTCGCGCATCCCGAGCGCGAACTGACGGCGGACGAGCAAACTCGCTACGACTCTGCTCTTGCCGAACGCGCCCGCGGAGTGCCCACGCAATACATCACGGGACATCAGGAATTCTGGGGCATGGATTTAATTGTTACACCCGCTGTACTCATTCCGCGGCCGGAGACCGAACACGTAATTGAAGCAGTATTGTCCTGCGAGAAGCGCGCCGGTGTGGAGCGGGCGCCCTCGCCCGCTTGCCCGCTGCACATAGCCGACGTGGGCACCGGCTCCGGCGCAATCGCCCTGGCGCTCGCCAAGGAACTCCCACAAGCCGAAATCACCGCCATCGACATTTCCACGTCCGCTCTTGAAATCGCGCGCGCCAACGCTGCTCGTCATCAACTGGCGAACCGAATCCGTTTTCGCGAAGCCGATTTGCTCCGCGGACTTGCCGCCAACTCTTTCGACTTCATCGTCTCCAACCCGCCATATGTCGGCGAATCCGAAGAAGATCAAGTCCAACTCGAAGTCCGCAAATTCGAGCCGCGCGGCGCTGTGTTTGCCGGAGCCACGGGAATCGAAGTGATCGAACGCCTCATCCCGCAAGCCAGGACAGTTCTCAAACCCGGCGGCTGGCTGGTCATGGAAATCAGCGGAACCATCGCGGACCGGGTGAGAGAATTGCTGAAAGACTGGAACGAAGCTGCGATCCAGCCAGATCTGCGATCCATTCCACGCGTGGCCGTTGCCCGCAAACCCTCGTAGAGGGCACGAATGCGTCCGCCGCTACACGAGCAAATTCGTCAGCGCCGCACGGTTACAGGTTGGGCCGGCAGAATTTCCTCGACGTCAATAATGTCGGTTGGATAATTCCCCGTATAGCAGGCCGAGCAATAGGAAATCTTCTCGCCCTCGCCGCAGGCTCTCTTCAGGCCTTCGAGCGAGAGATAGGCCAGCGAATCCGCGCCGATATAATCGCGAATCTCGCTGATTGATTTATTGGCGGCAATGAGCTGCTTTTTCGAAGGCGTGTCGACGCCGTAATAACAGGGCGAGATAGTCGGCGGGCAGGAAATGCGCATGTGCACTTCCTTCGCGCCCGCGTTTCGGATCATGCGCACAATCTTCCGGCTGGTCGTCCCACGCACGATCGAGTCATCGATCAGCACCACGCGCTTGCCTTGCAGCAGCGAGCGCACCGGATTCAGCTTCAGCCGCACCCCAAAGTCGCGGACGCTCTGGCTAGGCTCGATAAACGTTCGTCCAACGTAGTGGTTGCGGATCAAGGCGAAGCGAAACGGGATTCCACTTTCAGCAGCGTAGCCCACCGCCGCGGTCACTCCTGAATCCGGCACGGGAACGACCAGATCGGCCTCTACCCCGGCTTCGCGCGCGAGTTGGCGACCGAGTTCTTCGCGGCTGGTCTGCACCGCGCGGCCGAAGACGATGCTGTCAGGTCGCGAAAAATACACATGTTCGAAGATGCAACTCGATTGCGGCGCGGCCGTCGTATAGAACTGCGAGCTGATTCCTTCCGGCCCCACCACGATTAACTCACCCGGCTTCACATCGCGCACGTAGTCGGCGCCGATCAGGTCGAAGGCACAGGTCTCGGAGGCAAAAACAATGGTGTCTTGCTTTTGACCCTCGCCTTTCGGAGAATCGGTCGCCGCAATGCGGCCCATAGCCAGCGGCCGGAACCCGCGGGGATCGCGCACCGCGAAGACGCGGTCGTTACTCATCATCACTAGCGAAAAGGCTCCCTCGACCTGCCGCAACGCGTCGGCCACGGCTTCCGGTAGTGTTTGCTCCTTGGACAGCGCGATGAGATGAACAATGACCTCAGTGTCGCTGTTGGTCTGAAAGATCGAGCCTTGACTTTCGAGGCGCGCGCGGACCTGTATCGCGTTGACCAGGTTGCCATTGTGCGCCACGGCAATCGAGCCTTTATTCGACTGCACCAGAATCGGCTGCGCGTTCAGCAGCGCCGAATCTCCCGCGGTGGAATATCGAGTATGCCCGATGGCCAGCGTGCCGCGCATTTTGGAGAGCACATCTTCGGTGAAGATGTCGGCCACCGACCCCATGGCCTTGTGCGCCCGCGAAGTCAATCCGTCGGACGTGACGATCCCCGCGGATTCCTGCCCGCGATGCTGCAGCGCGTGCAGCCCGAGGTAAGCCATTTTCTCCGCCTCAGGATGGGCGAAGATCGCCACCACGCCGCACTCATCGTGAAATTTGTCGGAAGACATTCAGCTCCTAGCTGCTAGCTCCTAGCTCAATCCAACCGCCGTGGCCACACAGCTCATGTGGGGACGGGCGCCATCGCCCGTCCCTCGGGCGCAGCCCGAGGCCTTCTGCAATCACCACCACCGCCCTCAATCCGCCGCCACTAACTCCGAATCCGTGCGCAACGCCAGTTCCAACGCGCCTTCGTAAGCCGCGCTCAACTCCGATACCGCCGCCGAGATAACCACCGTGCCATCGAGCGATATTTCCAGCCGCTCCGGAATCGTCTCCCCGATTACATCTGCGGTTGCGCCGTGCTTCTCCGCTGCTTGTTTGATTCGCGCCACATTCCCCGGGTCGCAAGAGATCAGGATGCGGCTGGCATCTTCCCCAAACAGGGCAAACTCCGCGAAAAGGCTGCCCGAGGCCAGGTTCACGCGCGCGCCTACGCTCTTGGGCAACGCCTTCTCCGCTAATGCGACCGCAACGCCGCCATCAGCGCAGTCGTGCGTCGAATCGACCAAGCCTAGCTGAACCAGTTCAATGACGGCTTTCTGCAATCCGGCTTCTTTCTCCAGATCAAGTTGCGGCGGATATCCCCACAGCGCACCGAGAATTTCTTTCGCATACTCCGAAGACCCAAACTCACTCTCTGCATCCGTGATATCGCCGGGCTCTCCAGCATGCAATAGCACGATCGTGCGTCCGGGCGCGGCGAAATGCATTTTCGCGGCCTTGTGCACGTCCTCGAGAATGCCGACGACTCCCAGCACGGGCGTGGGATAAATGCCTTCGCCCAGCGTTTCGTTGTAGAGGCTGACGTTGCCGCCGGTGATGGGAATCTCCAGTTCTTCGCAAGCCTTCGTGATTCCGTCGATGGTTTGCGAGAACTGCCACATGATGTGCGGCTTCTCGGGATTGCCAAAGTTCAGGCAATTCGTCGCTGCTACCGGAGTTGCCCCCGAGCACGCCACTTTGCGCGCAGCCTCCGCGACTGCGTGCATCGCGCCGAGGCGCGGGTCGAGATAGCACCAGCGTCCGTTGCCATCGAGTGCCATCGACAGCCCGCGCTGCGAGCCTTTAATGCGGATCACGCCGGCATCGCTCGCTCCGGGAGCTTCGACCGTATTGGTTTGCACCATGTGATCGTATTGCTGCCAAACCCAGCGCTTGCCGCAGATATTCGGGCTGGCCAGCAGTTGTTTCAATTGCGCAGTGAAATCCGGGTGCCCCATTTCTCGTGCGCCCTTGGCGCGAGAAGTGGGAAGGTTTTCCGGCATCTCGCGCGGCACCGGTGGTTCCCAACGCGCCAACGGCCGTTTGTATACCGGGGCATCGTCGGTCAACGCCGGATTCGGAATCTCGGCCACGACTTTGCCGTGCTCCAGCACGCGCAGCTTGTTGTCGGTAGTAACTTTGCCTACTTCGACTGCATCGAGTCCCCATTTTTCGAAAACGCGGAAGACCTCGTCCTCGCGGCCTTTTTGCGCCACCAGCAGCATGCGCTCCTGCGATTCGCTGAGCATGATCTCGTAGGGAGTCATTCCAGTTTCGCGCTGGGGCACGCGGTCGAGTTCAATTTCAACGCCCACGCCGCCGCGTCCGCCCATCTCGCAAGTGGAACAGGTCAGCCCGGCAGCGCCCATGTCCTGAATGCCGACGATCGCACCCGTCTGCATGGCTTCAAGGCAAGCTTCGAGCAGCAGCTTTTCCAGGAACGGATCGCCGACCTGCACATTCGGGCGCTTCGCTTCCGAGGCCGCGCTGAATTCTTCGCTGGCCATGGTGGCGCCGTGAATGCCGTCGCGCCCGGTCTTTGCGCCCACGTAGATCACGGGATTACCTTCTCCCGCGGCCTTGGCGTAGAAGATTTCATTCTTCCGCACCAGGCCCAGCGCAAACGCGTTGACCAGGGGGTTGCCGGAGTAGCAGGGCTCGAACTTGGTTTCGCCGCCGAGGTTGGGCACGCCGAAACAGTTTCCGTAGGAGGCGACGCCACTGACCACACCTTCGAGGATGGAATGATTCTTGTGAAGCTCGGCTCGCGCCACGTCCCCACTCGACGTGATGGGGCCGAAGCGCAGGGAATCCATGACCGCGACCGGCCGTGCGCCCATGGTGAAAATGTCGCGCAAAATTCCGCCCACGCCGGTGGTCGCGCCTTGAAACGGTTCGATGAACGATGGGTGGTTGTGGGATTCGATTTTGAACGCGCACGCCCAGCCGTCGCCAATGTCGATGATGCCCGCGTTTTCGCCGGGGCCCTGCAGCACGAGTTTGCTTCGCGTGGGCAGGCGCTTCAGATGCACGCGCGACGATTTATACGAGCAGTGCTCGCTCCACATCACGCTGAAGATGCCGAGTTCAGTGATCGTGGGCTCGCGACCGCCAAGAAGTTGTTTGATCTTCTCGTATTCGTCGGGCGTGAGGCCGTGCTGCCGGAGCGTCTCCGGAGAAAAAGCAGAGGTCAAGGAGGTGGCCATGGGAAGAGCTTCTATTGTCGCATTTGGCGGGGAAGATGGGTAGGAGGATTGAGTGATTGGCCCGGCGCAATTATCAGGCCCGATGTCATCCTGAGCGCGGCGACAGCCGGGCGAGGGATCTTACGCTGGCCGATGCCGTTGATTTTGTGGACGGGGTTGCCCGAACTTCGTGCGGTGAACTCGTCCGCCGAGCGCTGCTTTCAATCACTTAGCTGTAAGCTATTGAAAGCACATGCGGGGCTGCCGTCGCACGAGTTTCCAGCGCGTCGCGAGGCCGTTTGTTTTCATTGTGGAAATCGCTAACTCCCTGAAAACATGGAGTACGAGAACCGGGCGATGTCGTCAGCAACCGGGCCGGGAACGAACGCAGGATGCCTCTGGGGCGCACAGAATCGCCATGTAAGCGTGATCGGGCTGCCGGGTGGAAGGCCGATCGGTCCGCTGCGAGGTGGTCCTTAAATCGCCTTTAAACGCGAAATCCGTGTAAGTTGTTGAAAATGTCTGCAAGTTATTGAAATTATCTATAAGCTATTGAAAACGCTCGGAGCGCTTCTTTAGTCCCGAAATTCCGATCCCGGAGAACTGGGTTCCGGCACAAACATAACTGCCGCAAATGTGGCGCTGCGGGTTCGATTTGCCGCCTTGTATGATTTCTCCCAACATGAAATCGATCATCGCCAAATCGATCATCGTGGGGACGGCTGGACACATCGACCACGGGAAGACAGCGCTGGTCAAGGCGCTGACCGGGATTGACGCCGACCGGCTGGCGGAAGAGAAGCGCCGCGGCATCACCATTGACCTGGGCTTCGCGCATCTCGATCTGCCGGGCGCGAATAGCGAGCCGCTTCACATCGGTTTTGTGGACGTGCCCGGCCACGAGCGTTTCGTGCGGAACATGCTCGCCGGGGTTGGCGGCATCGATCTGGTGCTGCTGGTCATTGCGGCCGACGAGTCCATCAAGCCGCAGACGCGGGAGCACTTCGACATTCTGCAATTGCTCGGTGTGCAACGCGGCATCACGGTGCTGACGAAGTCGGACGCGGTGGATGCGGAGACGCTCGATGTGGTGCGGCTGGAGGCGGAGGAATTCCTGCGCGGGAGCTTTCTGGAAGGGCAATCCATCGTTGCCGTGAGCTCGTTGACCGGCGCGGGGTTGGACGATCTGAAGCGGGCAATGATCGCGGCCGCGGCGGAAGTGCGGCCGCGCGACGTGGATGCTTTGGCTCGCCTGCCGGTCGATCGCGTGTTCACCATGAAGGGATTTGGCACGGTGGTGACGGGAACGCTGGTGGCGGGAACGATTCGTCGCGAAGAAGAGTTGGAGGTCTTCCCGGCTGGCCAAAAAGTTCGCGTGCGCGGCGTGCAGGTGCATGGACAGGCTGCGGACGCCGCGGTTGCCGGGCAACGCACTGCCCTGAATCTTGCGGGCGCGAGCACGGAAGACTTATCGCGTGGCATGACGCTGGCGCCGGTCGCGACGTTTGCGACCACGCGGCGAGTGGATGTGCGGCTGAACCTGTTATCTTCCGCGCCGCGGCCGCTGAAATCCAGAACGCGAGTTCACTTCCATTCCAACACGATGGAAACGGTTGCGGAGATAGTGCTTCATGCTTCGATACATATTTCGACGCATGGCGCCAAGCAACTGGCTCCGGGCGCGCAGGCTTTTGCACGGCTGAGGCTTCCCGAGCCCGCGCTCTTGCTGCCCGGAGACCGGTTTATCATCCGCGAGTTTTCGCCGGTGGTGACAATCGGTGGCGGCGTTGTGCTGGACGCTGCGCCGATTCCGCGCATGCCGGGGCACGAAAACTTTCTGCAGACTCTGGAGAGCGGCGATCCGGAAGTTGCGTTAGGAGTACGCATTGCGCGGCGCGGTCAAGCCGGAATTTCGATCTGGCGGCTTATCGCCGAAACGGGGTGGACTCGGAACTTCATCGAAGCCCGACTCGGGCCGGCCGTGAAAAATGCGCGAGTGCTGCGAATCGGGGAGTTGTTCGTCGACGCGCCTGCAATGGTCCGGCTGCAACAACTCATAGTGAGCTCGATGGAGGGCTTTCACCGCAAGAACTCACTGGTGAATGGGATCGCCCGGGAAGCCTTGCGCGAGCAGGTGAAAGCGTCTCCGGAGGTTTTCGCCGCATCGCTTGAAATGCTGTCTCGCGAAAAGGAAGTCGAAGTTGCGGGCGAACTGGTGCGGCTGCCCGGTCACGGCGTGGTCATGAAGGACGAGGAAGCCGAGTCGAAGCAGAAGATCGAGGCGGCCTTTGCGGGCAGTGGATTGAAGGTTCCTGCGCTCCCCGAAGTGCTTGCCGGGCTCAAGGTAGATAAGGGTCGGGCGCAGAAAATTGTCACGCTGTTGTTGCGCGACAAAGTTCTGATCAAGGTTTCCGACGAGCTGGTATTTCATCGCAGCGCACTGGAAGAGTTGCGGCGTGTCGTGGCGGCTCAGAAGGCCCGATCTCCGAAGATGGATGTGGCGACGTTCAAAGAACTGACGGGCGTCAGCCGGAAGTATGCCATCCCTCTGCTGGAATATCTGGACAGGGAGCGCGTGACGCGGCGCGTGGGGGATGCGCGCGAAATCCTGTAAGGCATTGAGTAATTGGGAAATTTGGTAATTGGGAAATTGAAAACAAAACGCCGCGTCTTGGGCGCTTCAATTACACAATTACTAATTTCCCAATTACTCAATTTGTCAGATTTTCTCTTCCGGAAACTCCACTTCCAATCCCAGCGGGTCAGTGAAGCGGTTGGTGAGGTTGGCGAGGCCTGTCAGCAGATGGATGTCGACGATCTCTGGTTCCGAGAACTGATTGCTCGTCAGCAGCGCAAAATCGGCGTCGGTGATGTCGTGCGGCGTGCGGGTTAACTTTTCGACGTAGACCAAGGCGGCGCGCTCCTTCTCGCTGCAGCGCGAATAATCTCCTGCCTTGAGCGCGGACCAATCTTCTGCGGTCAACCCTACGCGCTTCGAGGACGCAACGTGGTGCTGCAGGCAGTAGTGGCATTGGTTGATGAACGAGACGCGCAGGTAAATCAATTCATAAAGCTTGCGATCGAGAGAACGGCCGACGCTGGGGTAGAAGCTTAGAAAGTTCTTAAGCATCTCCGGTCGATGGGCGAGGGCTTTCTGGGCGTTACCCGGCTTTCCTCGAAGAGTTTTCTCGTAGATTTCCTTTACTTCGGCGTTTGCCGATTCCGTGCTGATCAGGCTGATGCGGGCCATCGAATTCTCCAGGAATGAGAAATGAAACGAGTGAGAGTGAAGCTGCTGCGTCTTCATCATCGCAGATGGGCTGGTTTTGTGTTGAGGAGCGGGAGCGATGGCTCAAGAAAAACGGCCGCGGGACGATAGTCCGATTAGGGGGTTGCTGCGATGAGGAGGTGGATGGCGTTTGCGCTATTGGTGTGCGCAGGAACTTCAGCAGGCTTCGCACAGGAGGATGCTGAGGCTGACGCAAAATCAAAGATAATGGCGATGGAGCATGTGTGGGCCCTAGCTTATATAGCCAAGGATCCAAAGGCGCTGGCGAGGATTCTCGACGACGCATTTGTCTGCGTCAATGCGGATGGCAAATTACTTAGCAAGGCGGATATTCTTGCGGACGTGACAGCAGTGAACACGCTGCAGTTGTTGACGGAATCGATGGTGGTACATCTGCATGGCGATACGGCAATCGTCACCGGAACGTTTCGGACTACGGGAGTGGAGCGCGGGAAGCCGTTTATGCGACGGGAACGTTTCGTGGATACGTGGATTTTCAGGAACGGGCAATGGATCTCAATCTCATCTCTGGTGACTTTTGCACACGACTGAGGTTCAGTTTGAGGTTCAATTGAAGTTCAGCGGCGTGCAGGGGCCCGGCGAACGCTTGCCGAAAACTTTTCTGGATGGGGAGCAAGGCTTATGAAGGCGACCGGCTGGCTGTTGACCGTGCTGTGCGCGTTGTCACTCTCCATTTCAGCGCAGGATGGTCAGCAAAGTAATGAAGGCGGGCCGGCGGCAGTAATTCGTGGGCTCGAGCACGCGTGGGTCGAGGGGCAGTCGCGCAACGACAACCAGGCCCTGGAAATGATTTTCGACAATGATCTGGTGTATGTCGAGTACGGCAAGCTGGTGACCAAGGGGAAATACCTGGCGAGGATCAAGCAGGCGAGCCCGCAGCTCAGCGAGATCGTCATGGAACCCATGACCGTGCATACGTTCGGAAGCACGGCCATCGTGGTGGGGACCTATCGGGAAAGAGATCGGCAAGCCGGCAAGCGAACGGTGAGACGCTGGCGGTTCATTGATACCTGGGTGTTCCAGGCGCGCGGCTGGGTGTTGGTCGCGGCGGGAGCGGCGCCTACGACGGAGTAGCGAGAAGGCGGAGTAGCCGTTCACGGGCATGCTCGCGGCGCGTATATAATCTGGTCTCTTCTTGATCATCCCTGCATGATCATCCCAGCATGGCAATCGTAAAAATTATCGGGGCGGGGCTGGCCGGGTGCGAGGCGGCGTGGCAGTGTGCGCGGCGCGGGGTGGACGTGGAGTTGTTTGAGATGCGTCCGGTGCGCTCGACTCCAGCGCATCAGACTGCGGATTTTGCCGAACTGGTGTGCTCGAACTCGCTGAAATCGGAGAGTGAGAACACGGCTCCGTGGCTGCTGAAGGAAGAGATGCGGCGCGCGGGTTCGTTGCTCCTGGAAATTGCGCGAGAATGCGCTGTCCCGGCGGGTCATGCTTTGGCGGTGGATCGGGTCACATTTGCCGCGCGCGTTACGGAAGCGATTTCACGGGAGTCGCGCATTGCGGTGACGCGGAACGAAGTCACAGACGTGGATGAACTGGAGGGCGCGAACGCCACCATCATTGCGACGGGGCCGCTGACTTCGGATGGACTGGCTGCGGAGATTGCGCGGCTGAGCCAGCCTGCGGCATCTGAAGGCGAGCGGGCGAGGCGCCCGCTACCACACGGCTCAACTGCGCACGGTTCATCTGCACACGGTCCGCACTTGTATTTCTATGATTCGATCAGCCCGATTGTGGAAGCTGATTCGATCGACATGGACCGCGTGTACATGGCGGCGCGGTATGACAAAGGGTCGGCCGATTACATTAACTGCCCCATGACTCCGGAGGAATACGGGCGGTTTTACGATGCCCTTGTGGCGGCGCAGTCGGTCGAGGAGCGCGATTGGGAAAAGCTGAACTACTTCGAAAGCTGCCTGCCGATTGAGGAAATTGCGCGCCGCGGGCGCGACACGCTGCGCTTTGGGCCGATGAAGCCGGTGGGGTTAATCAATCCGCGAACGGGGCGGATGCCTTATGCCGTCGTGCAGTTGCGGCAGGAGAATCTGCGGGCGGATTCCTACAATCTGGTGGGATTTCAGAATCATTTGAAGTTTGGCGAGCAGGCGCGGGTGCTGCGGCTGATCCCCGGTCTGGAGAATGCGCGTTTTCTGCGTTATGGGCAGATTCACCGCAATACGTACATCAACGCGCCGACTTTGTTGCGAGAGACGCTGCAGATGGAGGCGCATCCGCGGGTTTTCTTCGCGGGACAGATTTGCGGAGTTGAAGGCTACGTGGAATCGATTGCGACTGGGCTTTTGGCCGGAGTGCATGCTGCCGCGCTGGTTTCTGGAGCCGGAATGGCGGCCGCTCCACGAGCTTCTGCCTTTGGATCGCTGACTTACTATGTGACGCACGCAAGTGCCAAGAACTTTCAGCCGGCGAATATTACGTTTGATCTGCTCCCACCGCTGGAGAAGAAGATTCGCGACCGCAAGGAGCGGCATCGGTTGCAATGTGAGTTGGCGCTCGCCGAGTTTGACCGGTGGCTGGAGAGCGCGGGCGTAGTCGCGGTTTCTCAATAGGCGAGGCCTCGCGCGGCGCGGCGTTCCCCTTCCGGATTGGTTTGCTCCTTGCTCCTTGCTCCTTGGTCCTTGCTCCTTGCCTTAGTTCGCAGTACCTTTCTGGTGAGGCCTTTCCGCCGAGGTGCATCTTGCCGATTTCCGCCGTTGATACGATCACGCTTGCCTTCCAGCACACCAAGCGTCAATTGGTGCAACCGTTTCGCTTCTGGCAGTGGACGCGGCTGGCCGTGGTGGGATTATTGGCCGGTGAAATGGGATCTGGGGGCTGCAATGTTCCGAGTAATTTCAATTTCCCGAACCATGGGGGGACTTCGCGCCAGTTGTTGGATTCTGGCCTGGGCTCGATTGATCCGGCGCTCTATGCCGGTCTGATTGCCGTGCTGGTGGTGACCGGGCTGGTGTTGGCCGTCATCATGACGTACATCAGCAGCGTGATGCGGTTCATATTGTTTGACAGCGTGCTGGTCAAGGAATGCCACATCCGGCAGGGATGGCAGCGCCGGCAGCTTGAGGGCTGGAAGTATTTTTTGTGGCAGTTGGTCTATCTGTTTATCACGGTCGCGGGCATTGTGGTGCTGGTGGGAATTCCGGCTGCCTTTGCGTTTGCTTTGGGATGGTTTAAAGCTCCCGGCCAGCATATTTTGGGTCTGGTGTTGGGTGGGGTCGTGGTGTTTTTTCTGACGGCCATTTTCGTCGTCGCCGCGGCCGTGATTCACGTGCTGACTAAGGATTTTGTAGTCCCGCAAATGGCGCTGGAGGGAATCGGCGTGATCGAAGGCTGGCGGCGGCTTTGGCCTATGCTGCGCGCGGAACGAGGCGGGTATGCCGTCTATGTGCTGATGAAAATCGTGTTGGCGATTGGCGCGGCGATCGTCATCGCTATTGTGTCGGTAATTCTGGTCCTGGTGGTTGCGATTCCGGCTGTCGGCCTGGGAATTGTGGCGGCGCTCACCGGCAAGACGGCGGGGCTGACCTGGAACGTTTTTACGATTACTCTCGCCGTGATTGTGGGATGTATTTTGCTGGCGATTTTGCTTTACCTGTTGGCGCTGATCTCGGTGCCGGCGATTGTGTTCTTCCCGGCGTACGCGATGTATTTCTTTGCGGCGCGGTATCGGACGCTGAGCTTGATGCTGTATCCGCCGCCGCCAGCGAGTCCATTGGCGGAGTCTGATGGCCAGCCGCCACCGCTTGCACCCGCTCCGGAACCAGCGGGATAGAGCCTGCTTGCGATCCGTTCGCGCACTTAATGGCAAAAGCTGAACTCCACTGAAACCCAAGGAACTCCTGGGCTGCGCGAGGTGTCTGAGGTTGCAGACACGCGCGCGCCGAGAGGAGCTGAATTCCATGGCATTTTCAATGGCGGGCGGAGGTGCGCGTGGTCCGCAGATTAACGTCACGCCGCTGATTGACGTGCTGCTGACTTTGATCATCATGTTCATGCTGGTGGTGTCGATGGACAAGCAGTACCAGGAGAAGGTGCAGCTTCCGCAGCCGCCGAAGGATCAAAAGTCGCAACCGGTGGTCGAAGGCACGGTGGTGATCCAAGTCGTGTGGACGGCGAAAAACCAACCGCCGCATGTAAAGATCAACCGGGACGACGTGCGCTGGGAGGATTTGGAGACGCGACTTACGCAGATTTACCTGAGTCGGGTGGAGAAGGTAGCTTTCGTGCGGGGCGATGCGGACGTGGATTTTGAGTATGTCGCGGATGTGATAGACCGGGCGCACAGCGCGGGTGTGCAGCGGGTCGGACTGCTGACGGAGGATCGGATGGTGGAGGGGGAGTGAGGCTCGTTTTCCTGGGCATGGTTACGGTGGTGATCTTTCACTGTTTGCGTGGCGTGCTGAAATGAAAACAGAAACGGGTAGCCTGATGTTACGAAAATCTCGACCACCGGCGAAACTTTTCAGCGGCTTCGACACACTCCAGTTTGCCAGCGTCATGGGCCTGGTCGTGTTCGTCATATTGCTCATATTCATGACGATACCCACAAGCCACCACGGCGTCAGTGTTGACCTGCCCAAAGTGCTACATCCAATCTCAATGCGGAACGCGCTCCGTGAAGATGCGATGAAGGTATCGATTCTGCGAGATGGCAAGGTCTATTTTGATAGCGATCAGATCAACGTCGTTAACCTGCCGGCGAAGATTCAGGACCACTTGAAAGATCGCGAGGCTGAACGCAAGGTGTACGTGGTCGCGGACAAGAGGGCGCGGTGGAGTGACGTTGAGATGGTGCTGGATGGCGTGCGCTCCGCGGGAATCCTCCGGGTGGCATTTCTGGTTAACTAAGCTGGTTAACTAGGAGTGTCGAGAGGCTCGCCAGGTGTGTCCCTCAGCGGCTAAAGCCAGGATCATCTTATAGAACATAACAGCACGACTGAAGTCGTGCCCTTCCCGTATCAGCCGAGCAGAGTGGAACCTTTCCACACATAAACCTCTCCACACGGGAATTCTCAGCTTTAAGAATCTCTTGCCCGGTTCTTGATCCAGATTGGTGTGCCTACGAAGCCGAAGGCTTCTCTTATCTGGTTTTCCAGGAAGCGCTGGTAGGAGAAGTGCAGTTTTACGGCGCGGTTGGTGAAGAGCACGAATGTGGGCGGGGCGACCGAGGCTTGCGTCATGTAGAGGATTTTCACGCGCGATTTCATGGGCACGGAGGCGCGTTCGAAGTCAACCTTCTCGATGAAACGGTTCATCTGCGAGGTGGACACGCGCTTGCGCCGTTCGGTGGCGACTTCTTCCAGAAGCGGGAAGATTTTCTCCGTGCCTTTGCCGCTCTGGGCGGAAATGAAGACGATGGGCGCGTAATTCAGGAACTTCAGTTCATAGCGCAGGCGCTGCTCGTAGGCGTCGCGATCGCCGGGGCGCTTGCTCTCGCGCATGCGCTCGGCTTTGGTGGGGCGCGCGGCTTTTCCCTTGCCGCTGATGTTTTCCGGATGAAGCACGAGATCCCATTTGTTGACGACGATGATGATGGAGCGTCCGCTCTCGTGGGCGTAGCCCGCGATTGAGGCGTCGAGCTGGCTTACGCCTTCGGTGGCGTCGATTACGAGAAGAGCAATGTCGGCGGCTTCCAGATGCTTGCGCGCCATCACGACGGAAAGTTTTTCGGCCATCAGATGCGTCTTGCCTTTGCGGCGGATGCCGGCGGTGTCGATGAAGCGAAAGCGGCGTCCGTCGTGCTCGACGATTTCGTCGACTGCGTCGCGCGTGGTGCCGGGGATGGGCGAGACGATGGCCCGGTCGGAAGATGTCAGACAGTTGAGCAGCGTCGACTTGCCCACGTTGGGGTGACCGATGATGGCGACCTTGGTTTCGTGCGCTTCGGCGGGAGCATCGTCGTTGGCTGCTGGTCGTTGGTCGTTGCCCCCTTTCGATTCCTCTGTGTCCTCCGTGTTCTCCGTGGTTAAAGCTTCTTCCGGAAGAGCCGCAATCACGGCGTCGAGCAAATCGTCGATGCCGCGGCCGTGTTCGGCGGAAATGGGGAACATTTTCTGGATGCCGAGGCGATGAAAATCATTCACGAGCGACGATTGTTTGTCGCTGTCAACCTTGTTGACGGCCAGGAACAGCGGCCGGTTCGCCTTGCGCAACAGGCGCACCAGTTCAAGGTCGGGACCGGCGAGCTCGGTGCGGCCGTCGACGACCATGATGATGGCAGCGGCCTCATTGAGCGCTACGCGGGCCTGGCGATAGATTTCCGAAGGAATCAGATCTTTTTCTTCCGGGAGGATGCCGCCGGTGTCAACGATCCGCAGTGGGCGGCCTTCCCACTCGGCGTCGCCGTAGAGTCGGTCGCGGGTGATTCCGGGTTCGTCGCCGACGATGGCGCGACGCGAGCCCACGATGCGGTTGAAGAGCGTGGACTTGCCTACATTGGGGCGTCCCACGATAGCGACTGTGGAAATGCCGGCGGCGGTGGTGGCGAGAGTGCTGGTCGAGTTGTAGGTAGGCTGGGTCAAAGATTAAGTCTTATCGAGCTCGAATGTGGTGGCTGTCCCCACATGAGCATCCCCACATGAGCAGTGGCAATGCATGCGGTCCGGAACTCGTATTATAGAGACTTCTGTGGCTTTAAGCTCTCAGCCCGTGCCTTCTGCTTCTCCCAACCGCTCTGTCCCCAGCGGCAAGGATGCTTCGTTGCACCAATTCTTCGCCCCGGGCGGCGTGCTCTCGCGCACGCATCCGGCGTATGAATTCCGCCGCGGCCAATTGCAGATGGCGCAGGCGGTCGAGCAGGCGCTGGAGGAAAAGCGGCATCTGATCGTCGAAGCGGGAACGGGCACTGGAAAAACTTTGGCTTACCTGATGCCGGTGATTCGTTCGGGGAAGCGCGTGATCATCTCGACGGGTACGAAAAACTTGCAGGAGCAACTCTTTTACAAAGACGTGCCTTTCCTGGAGCAGGCGCTGTATGGAGAACCTGGAACCGGCTCCCACCTCTCGGTTTGTTACATGAAAGGCCGCAACAATTATTTGTGCCGCAAGAAACTGTACGACCTGACGGATCAGCCGGTGCTCAGTGGGCTGGAAGAGATTGAGCAATATCGGGCGATTGCGGCCTGGGAGAAGACGACCGGGACGGGGGATCGCGCCGAGTTGGCGGAATTGCCCGAGGCCAGCCTGCTTTGGCACAAGCTCGACGCTCGCGCCGACGCCTGCATGGGCCAGAAGTGCAGCGAGTTTGAGCGGTGTTTCATTACCGAGATGCGGCGCAAGGCGATGGAGAGCGACATCATCATTGTTAACCATCATTTATTTTTTGCGGATCTTGCCATCAAGCTGCAGGCGGATGGCGCGCCCGATGCGGGAGTGCTTCCGGAAGCGGCGGCTGTGATTTTCGATGAAGCGCATGAGCTGGAAGATGTGGCGGGAAATTATTTCGGCATTTCGGTGAGCAATCTGCGAGTGGAGGATCTGGCGCGCGATGTGGAATCGTCGCTGCAGCATAACCGGATGATGTCGGCGTCGCTTTCGGGGGCGCTTGGCAGTTTGCGCGAACGGTCGCAGTTTTTCTTTTCGTTGTTGCCTCCGGGGGACGGGCGATTTGCGTTTGAGACGCGGCGCGAGTTTCTCGAGGAAAATGGGGACGAGTTTCTCGGCCTGAATCAGGCGCTGACTCGGCTTTCGGGCGAACTGGAAGGCTTGCAGCAGAAGCCGGAGGAAGTGTTTCAGTTTGTGCGGCGGGCGCAAGAAATTCAAGTGCAGCTCGGCTATGCGATGGAGTCAGAAGATCGCAACACGGTGTTTTGGATTGAACGGCGCGCTGGGCGTTTTGGTCGTGGTCCGAATAAAGCGGCTGAGACTTCTACGCGTGGAAGGCAAAATGTTTTTCTGCAGGCGACGCCGATCGATGTTGGGCCGATACTTCGCGAGTGCTTGTGGTCGAAATTGGAGTGTGCGGTGCTGACTTCGGCGACGTTGGCCGTGGGCGGGGGTTTTGAATACATTCGGCAGCGGCTTGGGCTGGAACATGCGCGCGAGTCGGTGCTGCCGTCGCACTTTGACTATGAGAGTCAGGCATTGTTCTACGTGCCGCCGGATCTGCCCGATCCGCGCACGCCGCAGTTTACCGCAATGGCGGCTGAGCGTATTCGCAGACTGCTGGAGATTACGCGCGGGCGGGCATTCGTCCTCTTCACCAGCTACGCGCAGATGAACGATGTTTATCAGCGGTTGTTGGGCGAAGTCGCGTTCCCGCTCCTGCGGCAAGGGGATGCGCCGAAGAACGCGCTGCTCGAAGAGTTCCGTCTGACTCCGAACGCGGTGCTGTTCGCAACATCCTCATTCTGGCAGGGCGTGGATGTGCAGGGTGAGCAGTTGAGTTGCGTGATTATTGACCGTTTGCCGTTTGCCGTGCCGAGCGATCCCGTGGTGGCAGCGCGGGTGAAGGCGATCGATGCCGACGGCGGGAATGCATTCTTTCAATATCAGGTGCCGGCCGCAGTGATCACGTTGAAGCAGGGATTTGGACGACTGATCCGCTCGCTGCATGATCGCGGGCTGCTGGTGCTGCTGGATAATCGGATTCTGAAGAAGCAATACGGGCGGGTGTTTGTGGAAAGTCTGCCCAAGTACAGGCGGACTACCGATATGAAGGTGGTGGAGGAGTTCTTCGGTGTCGAGGCTGAAACGAGATCGTAGAACCCTGGAACCTAACGACGGTCAGTCACTCTGATCTTGATGCTCCTTGATCTTGACGCGCCGTGTGCGATTGCCGCGTCTGTTTCTTCAAAGGCTGCGTCACGATCCCGCAGACTTCAGCCCCATCTTATTTCTGAGTTTCCGTTGTCGGTCTGAGGACCGCTCCCACTGCAATCCCGGACGGCTGCGCTGTTGTGTGATAGACACGCTCGGTGGCCTTCACGAAATCTGCAGGTTTCGCGTTCGGGATGTTCATGAAAGTTTGTGGGTTGCGATCGGTGAGCGGGAACCAGGAACTCTGAACCTGCACCATGATGCGATGGCCGCGGCGGAAGGTGTGGTTGATGTCCGGCATGGTGAAGTTGATTTCTTCGACTTTTCCGGGTGTGAAGGCTTCCGGCTTTTCAAAACTGTGGCGGAATTTTCCGCGGAAGGGTTCGCCGCGTACTAATTGCTGATATCCACCCATGGTGAACGGCGGGGCGGGCACGTCTTTTTCAGGCTTGTCGCGGTCCTCGGGCCTGGGGTCGTCCTGCTTGCTGTCGGGGTAGTCGGTCGGATAGACGTCAATCAATTTCACGTCCCAGTCGGAATCCGTGCCACTGGTTGAAACGAAGAGGCGGGGCGAGATCGGTCCGGCGAAGGTTACGTCCTCTTGCAGAACTGGAGTTTCATAAACTGCGACGTCGGTGCGGCTGTCGGCGAAGCGCTGGTCGGAGAGCATGTATTCCTGGGGCACATCCAGCGCGGCATAGTTCACGAAAGGCACCGGCTTCGACGGGTCGCTTACATACTCATCGAATGATGGAGTTTCCGCTGCAGGGGCGTCGAAGGACAGGTTTCCATTCGCGTGAAAGAAGAGAGTTTTGGGCTCGGCATTTTTGGGCGGCCAGGCGGAATATTGCCGCCACACATTCGTGCCCGTCTCAAAGACAGATGCTTTCGGAAGTTTGGCGTCGCCATTGCTCTTGAGATACTGCTCGAAGAACGGAAACAAAATGTTCTTGCGGTAATACTCGCCGGTGTTTGAGGCGAAGTCCACGCGCCCCAGGTGTTCGCCGTCATAGCCGCGCCAGCCGCCGTGCACCCAGGGTCCGACCACGAGCGCATTGAAAATTCCGGGATTGTTTTTGTCGATCGCATGAAAAGTCGAGAACGGGCCCTGCAGGTCTTCAGCGTCGAACCAGCCGCCAACCGTGAGCACGGCGCAATGGATGTTCTTCATGTGCGGCGCCAGATTGCGGACCTTCCAATAATCGTCGTAGGTGTCGTGTTTGACCTGGTCGTCCCACAGGGCGCTCTTCCCTTCGAGATACTTGCTTAAGTTCGAGAGCGGGCCGACGTTGAGATAAAAGTCGTAGGCGTCTTTTGTGCCCCAGTCGAATGACGGCCAGTTTTTTGGGGGGAGTTCGGGGTTCTGCTGCGGCGTGAAAAATACGTAGAAGCCGAAGTTCGCGGCCAGCATGAATGCGCCGCCGTGGTAGGCGTCGTCGCCCATGAAAAGATCGGTCATGGGAGCTTGCGGCGACGCGGCTTTCAGCGCGGGGTGCGAGTCGATGATGCTGGCTGAGGTGTAAAAACCGGGATACGAAATTCCCCAGATTCCCGCGTTGCCGTTGTTGTTCGGAACATTCTTGAGCAGCCAGTCGATGGTGTCGTAAAGATCGCTGCTGTCGTCGACGTCCTGGTTCGATTTCTTGTGGTCGATGTGCGGACGCATCTCAACAAATTGTCCTTCTGACATGAACCGGCCGCGCACGTCCTGAAACACGAAGATGTATCCCGCTTTGTCGAAGTCGGGGGAGGGGCCGAGATGCGTGCGGTAGAGGTCGACGCCGTACGGGCCAACGCTATAGGGCGTGCGGTTGATGAGGAATGGATAAGGGCGTGAACTGTCTTTCGGCACGTAGACGGAGGTAAACAGGTGAACGCCGTCGCGCATGGCGATCCTGTATTCGTACTTCGTGTAATGGGCTTTGACGTCGAATTCGGGCGCGTCGGGCCGGTTCTGAGCCCAGAGACCGGCGGTCAAGCTTAGGATGAATAGCAATACAATTGAAGATTTCCGACGCAGCATGCGCGCTCCCTGGGATTTAATCGTGAGTAGGCAAACTACATTCGGCGGGGGAAGCGCGTCAAGCGGATTGCTGTTGGGCGGCGGCTCAGTTTGGCTGACGCGTCAGGCCGGTTCAGCGAGAGATCCCTTCGGCTCCGCTCAGGGCAGGTTCTTCCCTACGCCTGAAAAACGGCTACGCTCAGGATGACAGAATCGTGTGAGAGCCAAAGTGCGCCACGGCTCGCTGCCGAGAGGCCGATCCAGCGGGTACAATGTATGTTTCGCCAGAGGGCGCAGCCGGCCTTGTATTCACGCACGGGCTGTCGGGGGAACATGTTCGAAGTCACAGTGGAAGATACTTTTGCGGCGGGCCACTACCTGCGCAACTACAAGGGCAAGTGCGAGAATCCGCACGGCCATAACTACAAGATTCGGGTCACGCTGGCGGGAGCGGAATTGGACAAGGCCGGGTTGCTTCTCGACTTCAAGGATTTGCGCGAGGTCATGAAGCACGTCATCGAGCGCCTCGACCACCAGATGATCAACGATATCGAGCCGTTTACGGTGATTAATCCGTCGGCCGAGAATCTGGCGAAGTATTTTTATGATGAGTCGAACGCCAAGCTGCAGGCCGTGACCACGGGCCGGGTTCGAGTGAAAGACGTAACTGTCTTCGAGACCGACACCACTACGGCGAAATACAGTGAATAACCAGCTTGCGGCCTGAACTGGCAACCGGCGGCTGGCAACTGCTTCTCAATTTTTCATGCAAATCACCGAAATCTACAAGTCGTTGCAGGGCGAGTCGACTCATGCGGGACTGCCGTGTGTTTTCGTGCGGCTGACAGGATGCAATCTGCGATGTTCGTGGTGCGACAGCGAGTACACATTTCAGGGCGGCCGCAAAATGGCGCCCGCAGAAGTCCTGGACGAGGTTTCACGCTTGAGCCCGGGCGGTGGGTTGGTCGAAATTACCGGCGGTGAACCGATGTTGCAGGAGCGGGAGGTGGTGCCGTTGATGCAGGCACTGCTCGACCGCGGTTATCAGGTTCTGCTCGAGACGAGCGGAGAACGGCCTCTGCAGCAGGTTCCGGCTGCAGTCGTTAAGATCGTCGACGTGAAGTGTCCGGACTCGGGGGAGCCCGATACGTTTTGCATGGAGAATCTGGAGACTCTGTCGGCGCACGACGAAATCAAGTTCGTGCTGAGCAGCCGGGCGGACTACGACTTTGCCCGCGAGTTCAGCCGCCGGCATAATCTTGCGGAGCGGGTAAATGCAGTCCTGTTTTCTCCGGCATTCCGCAAAGACGCAACCGGCGCTCGGGACAGTTCGCACTGCCTGCTCGATCCGCAAGAGTTGGCAGAGTGGATGCTCGCCGACGACGTCCCGGCCCGGCTCGGACTGCAGTTGCACAAATTCATTTGGGACCCGGCGGTGAAGGGAGTTTGAGGAATTGCTGATTGATGATTTTTGATTGCTGATTGAGAACCCAAAGCTAACCACATTTGGATTCTCAGTCAGCAATCAACAATCGAAAATCAGCAATTGGCCGTTAGCCATTAGCCATGCCAAGTCTGAAGCGATCCCGTGCGGTCGTCCTGCTGAGTGGTGGAATGGATTCCTGCGTGTGCGCGGCTCTGGCGGGCCGCGACTATGAAGTGGCGGCGGTGCACGTCAGCTACGGACAGCGGACCGAGAAACGTGAGCAAGAGTCGTTTCTCGCTATCTGCGCGCGCCTTAAGATTCGCGACAAGCTCGTCGTCCGCAACGAGGCACTGCGGGCCATTGGCGGTTCGGCGCTCACTGACAATGCCATTGCAGTACCAGCCGGCGCGGAGATTGGCGTTGGTGTTCCGGTCACCTATGTTCCTTTCCGTAATGCTCATTTTCTGGCGGTGGCCATCAGCTGGGCCGAGGTGCTGGGAGCGGAAAAGGTGTACGTTGGCGCGGTTGAGCCTGACAGCTCGGGCTATCCGGATTGCCGTCCGGCGTATTACAAGGCGTTCAATGAAGTGGCTAAAACCGGAACCAAGGACGGGCTGATTGAAATCGTGACTCCGCTCATCGCCATGCGAAAAACCGATATTGTGCGGCTTGGCCTTGAACTGGGTGCGCCCTTCGATTTAACTTGGTCATGCTACAGCCGGGAGGATCAGGCTTGCGGGATCTGCGATAGCTGCGTATTGCGCCTGCGGGCCTTCGAGGCGGCGGGCGTGCAGGATCCAATTCCTTATGCGGTGAGATAGAGTTTTGGCGGATAGACATTTGGCGATAGACATTTGTTTGAGATGCAAGTTCGATCAGCTTTTCAGGAATGGGCCAGCACAAATTCGACTTTGCCGGGAGGCAAAATGAAAAAGCATTTCGTAATTCTTCTATTCGTAATAATGGCGCTCGGGCTGTGTGTTCCTCCGGTCTTCGCGCAGGCTTCCGGATCGGTTAAGGGCGTCTGCAAAGATTCTCAAGGCAATCCCGTCGCAGATGGGGTGGTGGTCTGGGCAAACCTGGATAACGGGCAGAAGTCCGTGCTCAAGACCAATAAGAAAGGGGAATATTTCTCGCTCGGACTGACCCCGGGCAAATACAACATAACGCTGTACAAGAGCGCCGACGACCAGAAGGCCGGCAAGGAGCTGGACCACCTCAACGGGTACGTGCTCAAACTTGACGAGAACACCGTGGATTTTGACGTCAAGAAGGAAATCGAGGACGCCGCCAAGGGCAAGGGTATTTCTGCCGACCAGCTCAAGCAGCAACAGGAGCAGAACGCTAAGGCAGAGAAGGAAAAGTCCACCGTTGGCAAGCTCAACGACAAGCTGAATGCCGCCAAGACCGCGGCCGACGCTGGTGACTACGATACAGCCATCGCGGACTTGACTGACGCTACTCAGTTGGACCCAACCCGTGACCTGCTCTGGTTCAAACTGGGCGATTACTACCGCATGTCCGTGCCCAAGCAGACCGATCCGGCGGAAAAACAGAAACGCCTGGATTCAGCCGTCGAGGCCTATAAGAAAGCGGTGGATCTCAAGAAGGCCGCGCCGCCCGACAAAGATCCAGCAGCAGCCGCCAAAATGCTGGCGGCTTACTACAACAACCTGGCAGACGCGTATTCGAAGGACAAGAAAGTCGATGACGCCGTGAAGACCTACGAACTTTCGGCGCAGACTGACCCGTCGTCGGCCGCACAGGCTTACTTCAATATGGGCGCGGTGCTGACGAATGCGGGGAAAGTGGACGAGGCCATCGTCGCTTTCGATAAATGCATCGACGCGGATCCGACCAGAGCCGAAGCTTACTACCAGAAGGGTGTGAACCTGCTGGGTAAAGCGACGCTTCAGGGGGACAAGACCGTGCCCGCTCCCGGCACGGTTGAAGCTCTCCAGAAGTACCTGGAAATTGCCCCCACCGGCCCGAATGCGCAAAGCGCCAAGGACCTGTTGGCCAGCCTTGGGGCCAAGGTCGAAACCACCTACGGTACGAAGAAGAAGACCACGAAGAATTAGTTACTATTGGGTACTTGTTGGGTACTGGGAATCTTAGGGCGGCTCAATTGGGCCGCCCTTTTGTGTTGTCTGGGGATGTGTTTGGACAGGTGTCCGGACGCGGCCGTGTGGTTACCAAAGTCTCGGTACTTACTGTCCTTCGCTCTTCGGCCGCGGCGCGGTACAGTTAACTATCTGAGTTTTCTTCCCGTTTCTGTGGTGCGTGCGATTCCCGAGGTGTGAGGACGAATGGCAGCACCAAGCACAGCTCCGATTTCCGTTGCATTAGAAGATTTTTCTGGAAGTGGCAGAGTCGCGACTCCGGCTCTTCTGGGCGCGATGTTGCGCGCCGCCGAAAAAATCAGCGACCTGATTTTTTCGCCGGGCCGTCCGCCACAGGTACAGGTCTATGGCCAGATGATCCCGGTGCAGGTGCCGGGGCTGACCTTCCTGACGCCGGATGACACGCGCCACATCGCTGCCGACCTGATTGGCGACAACAAACAGGCGATTACGACGCTGCGCGAACATGGCGCTTGCGACATTTCCTTCGGGCTGCCCGGCATGGCCCGGTTTCGCGTCAACATTTTTATTCAACGCGGCAGTTGTGCCGTGGTCATGCGCGTGATTCCCACCGCGATTCCAGAGTTCGCGTCTTTGCGATTGCCACAGCAATTATCCGATGTGACCAAGCTCAGGGACGGAATTGTGCTGGTGACGGGGGCGGCGGGTTCGGGCAAGTCGTCCACGCTGGCCGTGCTGCTCGACGCCATCAACCGCGAGAAGTACTACCACATCATCACCATCGAAGATCCCATCGAGTTCCTGCACAACCACAAATGCTCGACCATTCATCAGCGGGAACTGCACAGCGACACGCCGAGCTTTGCCCATGCCCTGCGTTCCGCTATGCGGCAGGCTCCAAAGGTGATTCTGGTCGGGGAAATGCGCGATCGCGAGACCATCGAAATCGTGCTGGAAGCGGCGGAAACGGGGCATCTTGTCTTCTCCAGTCTCAACACCATGGATGCATCCAAGACGGTGGAACGCATTATCAGTTCGTTCTCGCCGGCGGAGCAGGCTTCGGTGCGTGAGCGTTTCGCCAAGTCATTCCGCTACATCATCTGTCAGCGGCTTATCTCGAAGCACGATCGCAGCGGGAGGGTTGCGGCGTTCGAAATTCTTAAAGCCAATGCGCGCACCCGCGAATGCATTGAAAAAGGCGAGCGCGAGAACAAAACTTTACTCGACGCCATCAAGGCCGGGACCGCTGACGGCATGCAGCATTTCGACGGAGAGATTGCGCAGCTGGTGCAGGAGCGCCTGGTCGATCTCGAAACTGGGCTGTCCTTCGCTAGTAATCCCGCAGTGCTCGGTCAGGAATTGGCGCGGTAAGATTCTCTCGGCGGCTCTCGACACCGTCCAACTCATCACTATCGTATGATTTCTCCATGTCTGCCCTGCCTGTTGATTCTGCTGTTTTGACTTTTGAAGACGCCCGCGGCGTCGTGGAAGAGCAGGCGGCTTTGATCCGGGCCAGCAAACTTCCGGCCAACAAAACGGAATCCGTCGATCTGCTTGCGGCTGCCGATCGCGTTCTTTCCGAGTGCATCACAGCCGATCGAGACCTTCCACCGTTTCCGCGATCGACTCGCGATGGGTATGCCGTGCGATCGGCTGATTTATCGCGGCTTCCGGCCACACTCGAGGTAATCGGCGAAATTAAAGCGGGCGAGAGAGTCGACCGGATTCCGGCCAGCATCGGCGCCGGACAAACTGTGGCGATCATGACCGGAGCCCCGGTTCCCGTTGGCGCGGATGCGGTGGTGATGGTCGAGTACACGACTCTGGGGGAGAAACGGGTTCAGGTCGCTAGGAGCGTTGCGCCTGGAGAGAATGTGGTTCCTCGCGGTGCGGAAGCGCGGCACGGCTCCGTGTTGGTCGACCGCGGCGAGCGTCTGAATCAGGCCGCGGTCGCACTGGCAGCATCCGTGGGCAAATCTCGATTGCAGGTCTTCAAGCGCCCGCGAGTGGCCGTGCTGACTACCGGGGACGAGATTGTTGGCGTCGACGCGACTCCCGGCCCTACTCAGATTCGCAATTCGAACAGCTATTCGCTGGCGGTCCAGATTCACCGCGCCGGCGGTGAACCCGTGCTGCTTCCCGTTGCGCCCGACGAATTGCACGCTCTTCGCCGCCTGATCGAAGAGGGGCTTCAGTCTGACCTGCTGATCCTGACCGGCGGCGTCTCTATGGGCCGGTACGATCTGGTCGAGCAAGCGCTGTCGGAGTTGGGGGCGGAGTTTTTCTTTACTGGCGCGAAAATCCAGCCCGGACGCCCCGTTGTTTTTGGCAAGTGTGGCGCGGGCGCCGTCGCCCACGAAACTTCAGGTACTTGCTTCTTCGGACTGCCGGGAAATCCCGTTTCGACCATGGTCACCTTTGAACTTTTTGCGCGGCCTATGATCGAGGCGTTAGCGGGGGAGCGCGAACGCAAGCTTAGGTTTCTGCACGTGCGCCTGAAGGCGGAAATTCGGGTCAAGACGGGGCTCACGAGATTTCTTCCTGCCATCCTCTCCGGAGAGTTTGAGAGCTCGGAAGTGGCACTGGTCGCGTGGCAAGGATCCGGGGACATCGCCGCCACCGCGCGTGCGAACTGTTACATCGTCATTCCCGCGGACCGCGAGCACATTCCAGCCGGCGAATGGATCGCGATAATGAGGATTGCTCGTTGATGATTGTCGATTGCTGATTGAAAATCGCAAAGCGCCACGCCTTTCAATCAACGATCGGCAATCAGTAATCTCGCGGGTGGGAGGCAGCGTGTTTGCCAGCCGGTGCCATCTCGGCGCCGCCTTCCATGTAAGATAGAGCTACGGCATGCCGAAGAAACTCTCCCATTATGATGGCGCGGGGCGCGCCCGGATGGTCGATGTCTCCGGTAAGAGCCCGACCCGGCGTGAGGCTGAAGCCAGCGCGTTCGTTGTCCTCAAACCCGAAGTGCTGGCGGCGCTGCCCCACAATCCGAAAGGCGATCCGCTGGAAGTCGCCCGCATTGCTGGCATCATGGCTGCCAAGCGCACCGCAGACCTGATTCCCTTGTGTCATCCGCTGCCCCTCGCGCTCGTTGATGTCGATTTGCAGCTGTGCGAGAATGGCGTCGCTATTACTTCCAAAGTCGCCACCACCGCCGAAACGGGCGTTGAAATGGAGGCCCTGGTCGCGGCCAGCGTGTCGGCGCTCACCGTATACGATATGTGTAAAGGCGCCGACAAGAGCATTGTGATTCGGGAGATTGCTCTGGAGCGGAAGAGTGGCGGCAAGAGCGGAGAGTATCGGCGGGCGAAGTAGCGGGCGCAAACTTCATGGCGAATAACGTCAAGCTGCTCGTGGTGGATGACAATCCGATGGTGCTGGCGATGTTGCAGCACGCATTGAACCCGCTGGCACAGGTCACGACGGCCACTGACGCCGCGGACGCCCTGCTGAAGGCCGTGGATGATACTCCGGATTTGCTGGTCTGCGATTACAAAATGCCGGGCATGGATGGACGGCAACTGGTCGAGAAGCTGAAGAGCCGTCCGGCGACCGCGAATTTTTCCACCGTGTTGATGGCGAGCAAGGCGGACATCGCCGAACGGCTCTCGCCGGTTGACGCCGCCGATGATTATCTGGAGAAACCATTCTTCCTGAAAGACGCCACACGCCGCATCAAGCGCACGATTGACCGCATCGCCTTGGAGAAGATGGCGAAGACCGCGCCCAAGGATGGCGTGGTGCGCGGCAGTTTGGCGCAGATGAACGTGATCGACTTGATGCAGTCCCTCGAAATGGGACGGAAGAGCTGCCAGCTCTCGCTGAGCAACGAAGGCGATGAATGCGAAGTATTTTTTGCCGAGGGCCAGGTGAAGCATGCGACCTATGGGGTGCTAGTGGGCGACGAGGCTGTATTCAAAGTGCTGCGCTGGACCGGCGGAAATTTCCAGCTCGACTTCGAAGGCAAGACGGACAAAGAAACGACGCAACTCAATACTCAGGGACTGTTGATGGAAGGCCTGCGATTGCTCGACGAATCCTCGCGGGATGGCGGTGGCGAGGCGGAGGCTGAGGCTGCGCCCGCTGAGTCAGCGCCTGCGCCTTCAGTTCCGACTCCGACCGAATCCACTGCCCCTTCCATCAGCGCGGGCGGCGGACGAAGGGAAGAAGAGGAAGATGTCCTCCTCGATGGTTGATCGGCTGAACGGCCCAGCCGCGGAACCTCCAATCGTCATTGTGAGCGGCAATGACTGAGCCACTTCTCGTTACGGCAGCTGTCGTTACAGTTAGCGATTCCTGCGCTCGCGGCGAACGTGAGGATGTTTCCGGGCCGGCGGTGGCGCAACTTCTGCAGAAGCTTCACTTCTCCGTTACCGCGCGCGAGGTTGTTCCGGACGACTCTATTCAAATTCAGAACCTGCTGATTCGGCTGGCGCGCGAGGTGCAATTTATTGTGACTACCGGCGGCACCGGGATTGCCGCTCGCGACCTGACGCCTGAGGCCACTGTGGCCGTATGCGATCGCTTGCTCGATGGTGTGGCGGAGCGGATGCGGAGCGAGGGCAGCAAGAAGACTCCATTTGCGGCGCTCAGCCGCGGGGTATGCGGAGTGCGGGGAAGCGCGCTGATCTTGAATTTGCCGGGGAGTCCTGCGGGGGCGGTGGAATCGCTGGAAGCTGTGGCGGGCTTGGTGCCGCATGCGATCGAGTTGTTGGGCGGGAATACGGAGCATTCGACGGCGGAGCGCAAGTAGCGCCGGGTAAGAGCGCTGCCGCGAACAACACCGTCGCGGCCGGGACGGGTCAAAGGCCCGTCCCCACACGAGCATTTCCCCACACGGCATTTCCTTCACATCAGCTTTTCCTCAAGCCTCTCGGTTAATGACCGATGCCGGCCGTCGGCTTTCCGGGCCCTATCAGGGCACGGCCGGGAAAAATCCCGGGGGCGAGCTTTTCTTCGTCAATCAGTGCCGCTCCTCCAACCAGCAGATAATGCACGCCGACGCTGGGTTCCATGGGTTTTTCGAAGGTGGAGCGGTCGGCGATGGTTTGAGGATCGAAGACAACGATGTCGGCGTCGGCGCCTTCCTGCAGACGGCCTTTCCTGTGCGCGGCGGGAGTGGAACGCTCCAGCATCTGCGCGGGCATCAGAGTCATCTTGCGAAGCGCTTCCATCAAGGTAAGCGTCTTTTTCTCACGCACATATTGCGCTAGAACGCGCGCGTACGTGCCGGCGTTGCGGGGATGGGATTCAAGTCCGTCGCTCGCGATCATGACCAGCGGGTTGGGGATAGTGGCATCGATCATTTCCTGCGTGTTGGCGAAGATCAGCACCCATTGCGGCTTGCTGGAAGCGTGCAACTCGTCGAAGCGCTTTTTGGTGAGGTGCTCGCCAGTGTCGGGTAAGACGAGATTGCCGTAGTCGATGCCCAGCTGCTCGCGCCAGCCGGGATTGAACACGGCGGAATTGATGGCGGTCATGCCGGCGATGTAAGGGTAAGCTTCGGTGGTCACGTCGAGGCCGCGAGCGCGGGCTCCTTCGATAAGCGAGATGCACTCCAGCGAATCGCGCAGGCAGGTGCTGTTGATGTGAACGATGTGCAGCGAGGCGCCGGTGATGGCGGCTGCGCCGATCACCTCTTCGACGGATTCGATCGCAGAGCCGGGCTCGATGCGGCCGGCGCTGCGCATGTGGGTGTAGACCGGCAGCTTGCGCTCGGCGGCGACGCGGAACATGTCGATGACCTCGAGCCGCGTGGCGCCGGGCGTGTACTGAATGCCCATGCCGACGCCGAGAGCGCCGGCGTCAAGTTCGTCGCGCAGGCGCTGCTGGATGCGCTGGATCTGCTCGGGAGTGGCCGGTTGGTCGGTGGCCGGCCCGCTTTTTGGCAGGATGGTTCCCTCGGGCAAAGGCGCGCCGAAAATCAGGGCACGGGCGGCCACATGGCTGGCCGTCGTGCCGTAGTGGATGAGCGAGTGCCCTTCTTTCGATTTCAGAAACTGGGTTACGTCGGGAGCGCCAATCTCCATCTCAAGCGCTGTGGTTACGCCGTCGAATGCTTTCACGCGCTGGCTGGCCAGATCCTGGCCGTGCTGGTGCAGATCAATGAAGCCTGGCGCGACGACCAGGCCGGCGGCGTGGATGACGCGGCGTCCGCTGAGGGGTGCGGCGGAGATGCTGGCGATTTTTCCGTTGCGGATTCCAACATTGCGCACCGCGTCGAGGCCGGTTTCGGGGTCGATGACGCGTCCGCCTTCGAGGACGAGATCATATTGCTGGGTGGCGGCCGGTTGAGGAACTTGCTGTGAAGCCGGTTGCGAAGCTTGTTGCGCTGCAACGAGCGTGGCCGTGGCTGCAAACAAGTAAAGAATGAGAAATAGATTCCGCATGAAGGCTCCGAGGCTAGCGATAATAGCAGGACTGGGTGCGACACATTCCTTTCTCGATCACGTACACTAGCTGTTTCCCTTGAAGACCATTGGACACATACTGACGCGCTATACGGCGTGGATCCTGGGGCTGATGAAAGTGCTCGGGATCTGGGGCGTGTTTGTGATCGCGTTTGCCGATAGCGCCCTGTTAGGCATGCCGGTAGATTTTGTCGTGGCCACGTATGTGTATCAAAATCACGCGCGGCTCCTGCTGTATGTCGCGATGGCTTCGCTAGGGTCGGCGCTGGGCAGCGTTCCTCTCTACATCATCGGCTATCTCGGTGGGGAAAAAGTGCTGCGCAAGCGGATTTCGGAGGAGCGCTTCCTGAAGATTCATCGCTCGTTTGAGCAGCACGAATTTTGGGCGCTGATGTTTCCGGGAATGTTGCCGCCGCCCATGCCCTTCAAGATTTTCGTGCTGGCGGCGGCCGTGTTTGAAATGCGCTTCCGGGACTTCCTGGTGGCAATCTTTGCGGGAAGGTTTGTGCGGTTTCTGGTGCTGTCATCCCTGGTGCTTTGGTTCGGGCCGCAGATTGTGGAACTGTTCGGCACTGTGGTGATGCGGCACTGGATTTCCGTGGTAGTGGCTATCGTCGCGGGAATCTGCTTGTGGTTGGTGCTGCGCCGGAGAAAATCCGGCCAGGAGTAGGGGAAGTCGCTGCCGCGACGGAAGACGCCGCGACCGGACGGCCGAGGACGGCCGTCCCCACACGAGCGTTTTCTTACGCGGCTGCGGTGTGATCGCCTGATTTGCGCGCCCATCCGGCGAGCAGGTGCAGGAATGCGGGCGTGCCAAACATTGCCAGCGAGCAGAATAGATCGCTCTCTGCAGTTCCACGGAAGAATGGAATTCCAGCCGCGTAAGAGGCCATGAGGCCGGCAACCGACCGTGGATAGAGTCCCGGCATCGCGACCCATGCGGCGAAGTTACTGATCACGAAGAACGAGACTGAACTGGTTGCTGCCGCGCCCACGATGCGCCAGAAGCCGGCTTTTTCGCGCAGGTTCGTGCCCAGCCACAGGATGGCGGCGTACCAAGCCCAGATGATCAACTGGTCCCAAGTGAAGTGGTAGGCGTAGAAGTATTTGGTCAGGACGACATCGGTTGCGGCCAGAAGCACCAACGGGATCCACATCTGGCGACGCGACCCGCGCGCTCCGAAAAACAGAAGCGAAGCCGCGAGCGGTGTGAAATGCCACGGGTGCGGCATAAAACGGATGGCAACGGCCAGCAGGACGAATAGATAGGGAAGCATCATCACCTCGAAGTCGAAATCTTATTCTGGGCGCTGGCGAGGCTGGCGTCAAGGGAGGATCGCGAGGCGCGGATTTTCAGCACGACGAAGACAGTAATTGTTCTTCCCCAATTTCTAGCCACGGGTTAATGCTGGCCAGGTTCAGGGACTACGATTTGGCCCTTGCCGGTCTCAAAGACGTCGCCGACGACGTGCAGGTTCTGGTCGAGCTCCACGGCTTTGCTCAGACCGCCGCGACCCGGCCGTCGGGTGAGGGAGGGCGGTATCCCAGCGTAGCGCAGGTCTTGAAACAGCACGATGAAGCCTTGCTGGGGCCGTTGAAGGATTTCAGTTTCAGTGATGGGATATTGTGCCCAGTCCAGAAACACGCGTCCCACATAAGAATTCTTGGCGGCCAGAGTCACCGGAGTCTCTTCCGGCTTATAACGAATTTCGAGGCGCCCCTCGGGATCGACCTCAGGGGTAAGCGAATCCACCGGTGCGAGGGCGAAGAATGCGGGGGTCTCGACCACGCCTTCCCAATGGAAAGGGTCGACCCATTTGGGATAGGCCGAGGCGCGCAGCGGGTCGGCTCCGTTGTAGGTGCGGGCTTCGAGGGCATTGACCGCGCGGCGGTGCTCAAAGTCGCGCAGCCCCCACAACGGGATGATCCCAACGAGCGCGAGGGTGGCGGCGACCCGGCCGCGAGGGCCGCGACTGTGGGCCCCGACCTCATTGTCAATCAGGCTCAAGAAAGACGGGACGACCAATCCTAGAATCAGGAAGCCGAGCATGATGGGCTCGACGATGAAGACGATGTCCCACGAGTACCACTTTTCTGAAAAAGGCCAGAAGGGGCGAACACCGTAGTTGTTGGTGAAGTCGAGGAGAATGTGGCTGAGCCCGGCGAGGCACGCATAGAGGAACAGCAGTCCCCAGCGCGGGGGCAGGTTGGGGTCTTTAATTTTGCGGCCGCGCATCCGCCAGATCAGATACACGAAACCGACCACAGCCAGCGCATCGAGCGGGACTCCGACAAATGAGTGGGTGAATCCGCGATGGTGGGCGAATCCGAAGGCCGAGCCGCGAAAACTGCCAAGCACATCGAGGTCGGGAGCTTCGGCGGCGAGCGTAAGCGTAAGCGTGGCCAGGGCGGTCTTGCGGTTGAGTCCGGCGCGGCCCAAGCATGCGCCGGTCAAAAAGTGGGTGACGGGTTCCAATCGGTTCGAGGAATTCTATCCTAAAGCGATTCGCGCAAAGTAATTCGACCAAGGTAATTCGACCAAAAGAAATTCGGAGCGGAGTGCGGCTCAGCGCGGCGGTGCCAGCAGGGTCAGGGCGTTCGGGACTGCGGTGATTTCGGCAGGCAGCGTTCCCAGTAGTTCACCGTCGGCTTCGATATAGATTTTGCGTTGCTCTTGCGGCGTGAGGGAGGACGCAGCGGAGGGCATGCTGGAGGAAGCCCGGTATTGGCAGGAGACCCGCATACTGTGCACGAGGTCAACGCCGGGAATCGTCCAGTGTCCCCGCAGGAGGCAGCGGGTCACGTAAGAGAGGTACGTCAGGCGGCTCGCACTGCGACAGAGCACCAACCGGTTGTCATCGCGGTCAAGCGAGGCTCCCGGAGCCAGTTCTTGCACAACTCCGCCGAAATTCCGGATGCGCACCGCCAAGAGTTCAGTGACCACGGCGCGATGGAGGGCGGTCGAGCCTGTCTCGGCATATTCCGCCATGAAGCGCGGCATGACATAGGTGAACCACAGGTTCCAGGCCTTGGCGTAATAGGCGGCCATGCCCATGCGTTGTTTGGTTCCGCTGTGAAGCTTGTAGAAGAGATGAGCATCCACGCCGATGCCGGCGGTGACTACGAAATAACGCGCGCCCGGATTGCCCTGCATGTCGATGTAGGTCACGCGGCCCAGCGCTACGCGGCGCGGGGTGCAACGCAGTGACGCACTGGCCGCGGCCACCACGTTCAGGGGAAGGCCGAGGTCGTGTGCCAACGCATTGGCCGTGCCCATGGGCAAGATCGCCAGAGCGACGGGCGAGTTGACCAGGACCTGAGCGATGTTATGGATGGTGCCATCGCCGCCGCAGGCGAAGACGGTGTCGCAACCGGAGTCGACAGCGCGGCGAGTTTCCTCCTCGCCGTGGTCGCGCGATTGCGTGGGAACGAGATCCGCCTCGACGCCGGCACCCCTGAGCACCGCGAGCGCGGATTCCAGTTCCCGCTGGCGCTGCTGGCTGCCGCCGGAATCCGGATTGTAGAGCAACGCGGCCTTGCGCATAGCGTGGTCGAAGCTGGATTGTACCTGAGCAGGGGGACCGGACCAGGGCTCGGTATAGGCATAGGGAAGATGGGCTCTATAACGCCAGCTACCGGCTGGGTTAGGCTATCCCGTGTCGTCAGCCTCCTCGATGGAGATCCTCTCATGAAGTCGATTGCCGCACTGAAAATTGCACTTTGCCTTCCCCTGCTGGCTTTTCTTCCGGCGTTGGGGCAATGCACGTTGCCTGGAACTCCGTCCGCCGGCACGATCGATGCGACGTTCGATGACTACGTCACGCAGAACGGACCCGGCTGGACCGGGGCGGACGGCACGTATTCTCTTCCGCTGCCCGACGGGACGAATCTCTGGATGTGGTCGGACTCCTACATCGGTACGGTCAATCCGACCACCCGCATGCGCAAGAGCGACCTGTTCACCGCGCACAATTCACTCACAATTCTGAATCAAGCCACGGGATCGTGGACAACCGTTGGCTATCCTCCCAAAAAAACGTCTTATTTCGCTCCCACGAACAAGAACGACTGGTACTGGCAAGGCGATGGATACCTAACGCAACCCTCGGCCGGCACCTACCAGATCAAGATCATGCTGCTGGAGTGGACTGGCGCGTTCAAGTTGGTCGGGCATTCGGTAGCAACCCTGTCGTGGCCAAGTCTTTCGATCAGTTCCATCACGCCGGTCACTGGGCTCGATACCAGTCTCGAGTGGGGCACGAAAATCCTGCCCGTAGGAAAGTACTTCTACATTTACGGTCTGAAAGATCCCGGAACCGACACCAAGACGCCTTACCTCGCGCGCACTACATCGATCAACAATCTGACCAACGCGTCGAAGTGGCAGTTCTGGAATGCGACCCAGGCGAAGTGGATGGCCGGCGAGTCGAATGCCACGGCCATGAACGGCGTGGCTGCGGTGACGCCCGAGTATTCCGTCGATCAGATGAGCTACAACGGTGGGACGTTCTACCTGATGGCAGGAATGGATCCGCAGAATCCTCCTTACCCGCTGTGGGATGCGGTTACGACCTGGTATTCGTGCTCCCCACAGGGACCGTGGATGGATAAAACGACGGTTTACACCGCGCCGGAAGCGGGCGCGAACGGTTGCAAGACGGGCACTCTGGTCGCCTACAATGCCAAGGCGCACACGGAATTCACCGATTCGGACGGAATTCTGATCTCCTACAACGTGAACGCGAATGAGTCCACCGATCTGGTATGCGCGAATGACTACAAGCCGCGCTTTGTGCGAGTGCAGATTCCCGGCGTGACCGACATAAAATAAGAGCGGTCGGGTGCCCTATTTCTCGCGCGGGAGTTTATTAGTAAGCCGCGTGAGAAGGGGGGATTTTCGACAGAGCAAACTCGAATGGATCTCGCGCAGGTCGATGGCGAATCCCGGCGACTTCTTTGCATATAATCTTCCTGCGATGGCCGCCTCAAAAGACGTCGAAAAAAAGATAGAAGCTCTGCGCGAGAAGATCCGCCACCACGAGCACCTCTATTACGTCCTCGACAATCCAGACATCAGCGACGCCGATTTCGACAAGCTGATGCAGCAACTGAAGAATCTGGAAAGCCAGCATCCGTCGCTCGTGACGCCGGATTCGCCTTCGCAGCGCGTTGGCGGCAAGCCCCGCGAGGGATTCGTCAAGGTGCCGCACTCCTCGCCCATGCTGTCCCTCGACAACACCTACAACGAGGAAGAACTGCGCGACTGGGAGCGCCGGGTTCACGAGCTCACAGGCCGCAGCGACGTGGACTACGTTTGCGAACTGAAACTCGACGGCATGTCACTGGCGCTGATCTATGAAGACGGCAAACTGGTGCGGGGCGTGACCCGCGGCGACGGCTCCGTTGGGGAAGATGTCACGCTCAACGTGCGCACCGTGCGCTCGATTCCTCTGTTCATCCCGGCTGCGGCGTTGAAGAAGGCGGGCATTCCTCCGGACTTCGAAGTCCGTGGCGAGCTGCTGATGCCCACGGCTTCATTCAAGAAGATCAACGAAGAACGCGAGCGTGCCGGGCTGCCAACATTTGCAAACCCACGTAATTTCACTGCCGGCACGGTCCGTCAGCTCGATCCGAATGTCACCGCCGAACGCCGCATGGATTATTTCCCCTACATTCTCCTGCAAAACGGCCGCACCTATTTTGATCGTCATCTGAAAACACTGACAGCTCTCGACGCCGCCGGCTTTAAGGTCAACCCGAATCGCAAGCTGGTTCATTCCATCGAAGAGGTCTGGGACTTCATTCAGCAGTGGGAAGAAAAACGCGACTCGCTGCCCTACGAAATTGACGGCATCGTCGTAAAAGTCGACCGCATCGCGCTGCAGGACGAACTTGGTTTCACCGGCAAAGCTCCGCGCTGGGCCATCGCCTACAAATACGCCGCACGGGCCGGAGTCACGAAGCTGGAGAACGTGCGCTGGCAGGTGGGCCGCACCGGCAAACTTACGCCTGTGGCCATGCTGGCGCCGGTGTTGATCGGTGGCACCACCGTTCGCAACGCGACTTTACACAACATGGACGAGATCGAACGCCTGGGTGTGAAGATCGGCGATTGGGTGCAGGTCGAGCGCGGCGGCGACGTGATCCCGAAAGTTGCGAAGGTGATCGACGATGACGAGAAAAATTATCCGCGCGGCAAAGGGGACATTGAGGTACCGGAGAACTGTCCAGTATGCGGCACCAAAGTCGTTCGCACCGAGGGCGAAGTCGATTACCGCTGCGTGAACGCCAACTGTCCTGCGAAGCTCCGTGAGACGATTCTGCACTTCGCCTCGCGCGGCATCATGAATATTGATGGCATGGGCGACGCGCTGGTCACGCAACTCACCGACCGCGGCCTGGTTAAGAATGTTGCCGATATCTACAAGCTGTCGAAAGACGCTCTGCTCAGCCTGGAACGCATGGGCGACAAGTCGGCACAGAACATTCTCGACGAGATCGAAAATTCGAAGAAGCTGCCGCTGGAGCGCGTGATCTACGGTCTTGGTATCCGCATGGTCGGCGAGCGGACCGCACAATTTCTGGCAGAGCATTTTGGATCGATGGAGGCGCTTGAGCAGGCGAGCGTCGAAGAGTTGCAGAACGTCAACGAGGTCGGCCCGCGCATCGCCGAAAGCATCGTCGAATTCTTCAGCATCGCAGCCAATCGAAAGTTGGTCGAACGCCTGCGCGAGGCCGGACTAACTCTCAAAGGCACGAAGAAAGAGCGCGGCACGAAACTCGCAGGCAAGACATTCGTCCTCACCGGAACGCTGGCGAGGCATACGCGCGACGAGGCCAAGAAAATGATCGAAGACGCCGGCGGGAAAGTTACTGGCTCAGTCAGCAAGAAGACAGATTACGTAGTCGCGGGGGCAGACGCGGGCTCGAAGCTCGACAAAGCGAAAGAATTGAGCGTCCCGGTGATTAACGAAAAAGAGCTGGAACAGCTCGTGGAATAGCTGTTTGTCGCACCCTGCTCGTCAGCGGCCTGTTTTACAAGCGAAACACCGCCATTTTCGTACCATGAATACCCCGGTGCTGTCGCGGGATATTCATGGTACGATATTATCGTGATTGAGCGTAAGCTTGATATCGAGCTGGTGCGCCGCGCTCTGCGGCGCAGTCCGGTGGTTGCCTTGCTGGGGCCACGGCAGTGCGGCAAAACGACATTGGCCCGTCAGTTCGTCGCGCCCGAGTCACTGAACTATTTCGATCTGGAGGACCCTGCCAGCCTGGCGCGGCTCGATGAGCCGGACACGGCTCTCCGATCGCTGAAAAAACTTGTGGTCATCGATGAGGTGCAGCGCCGTCCGGAGCTCTTCCCGGTGCTGCGAGTCCTGGCCGACCGCCGTCCGTTGCCGGCGCGTTTTCTGATTCTAGGCAGCGTGTCGCCCGATCTGCTGCGCCAGTCTTCCGAGACGCTGGCGGGACGCCTGGAGACTTTACCGCTGGAGGGCTTTCGTCTGGCCGATCTGGGAGCGTCGGCGCAAGGCCGCCATTGGCTGCGCGGCGGATTTCCTCGAGCTTACACACCTCGCCTCGAGGCCAATTCGCTTTCCTGGCGCCGCCAGTTCCTGCAGACTGTTATCGAGCGCGATCTACCCCAACTCGGCATTCGGATTCCCGCGGTGGCCGTGCGGCGCTTCTGGAGCATGCTGGCGCACTATCACGGCCAGACCTGGAACGCCGCGGAGTTGGCGCGCGCTCTCGCCGTTAACGAGTCCACGGTTCGCCATTATCTCGATCTTCTCACCGGCGTCTTCATGGTCCGGCAATTGCAGTCGTGGCACGAGAACCTGGGCAAGCGGCAGGTGAAAGCGCCCAAGGTATATGTGCGCGATTCCGGTTTGCTGCATACACTGCTGGGCATCGCCAACCAGCGCGATCTGGAGTATCACCCGAAAGTGGGCGCTTCATGGGAGGGTTACGCCGTCGAGGAGATCCTCAAGGCGCTGCAGCCCGATGAGGCCTACTACTGGGCGACCTATAACCGCGCCGAGCTCGATCTGTTGCTCTTCAAGAAAGGGCGGCGCATCGGGGTCGAGTGCAAGCGCACCGATGCGCCCACACTCACTCCCTCCATGCGGATCGCCCTGTCCGATCTGAAGTTGGATCACCTTTACGTCGCCTATCCCGGGACCAAGGCCTACAAATTGGCCAGGAATGTCGAGGTCGTGCCGCTGGCGAAATTCGTTGGAGCGGGTTAGGGCGTCGCTGCAGGGATCGGGAAAGCTTTTTGATACCATGAATATCCCGCGATAAAACCAGGATATTCATGGTCTGAGTTCCGGATCGCCACGGGCTTCTGCCCTGGTCGAAAGAGTCATTACCAGCGCTGCTTTATGATCGCTTCCCTCATCCTGCCCCAAGTCACATCCAGCATCTCCGGCAGAATCCGCGTCTCTCCCACCACCGAGACGAAATTCGCATCCGCCACCCAGCGCGGCAAAACGTGCATGTGTATATGTCCTGCGATCCCCGCTCCCGCGGCCTTGCCGATGTTCATTCCGAGATTGATTCCGTCCGGCCGGTAGAGTTCGCGCAAGACGGTCTCCATCCGCTGCGAAAGCGCCATCATCTCAGTGGCAGCGTCACTCGGCAGTTTCTGCAGTTCGTCCAAATGCGCGTACGGGACAATCATCACGTGCCCCGGCGTATACGGATAGGCATTCAGAATCACGAAGCAATACTGGCCGCGATACACGATGAGGGTCCTGGCATCGTCGTTTTCTTTGGGCGCATCGCAGAACACGCACCCGCCGCTCTTTTCCGTGGAGGAGACATAGGCATAGCGCCACGGGGTCCAGAGATAATCCATAAGAGGGCAGGTTAGCAGATGGCGCCGACGGAGGAAACTCACACGCAGGCATTCAGCACTCAGCACTCAGCCAAAACCACCCCGGCCCCAGCCTGGCGGAATGCTGAGTGCTGAATGCTGACTGCTGACTGCCACAAATCCGTGCGAAACGGCCCGCACCACGCGGCTCTCACCCCATTGAAACCTTCGTGTAACATTTGCCCGATTTGCGTTTGACACTGCTCGCGAGCGGTTGCTATAGTCGAAGAGTTCCCATTGGACGCGGGTTCCGTGTGAAAACGTCCGACAGCTGGGATTGTCCAAGCTCACTCGCCAGGGTGGGCCCACCACAACCAAACGACTCGTCCAGCAGTCCGCAAAGCAGGCCCCGCATCCCGTCATCAGAGAGGCTTAACCTTGTTCGACGACACCACCGCCCGCACCTCCGAATCCAACACCGCTGTCGTAACTGAAGAACCGACGACAGAGCAGCTGCACCAGCCCGAACCCATTCAGGCTGCCGCCACCACCACCGACGATTCCAACCAGACGCATGCGGCTTCCGCTGCGGGCGACCATGCAGACGACAAGACTGCAGAAGACCGGACTGCTGAAGAAAAGTCCGCCGCCGCCGAAGATTTCGCCTCCGTGCTGGAGAACTTTACCACCGAAGCCGAAGAAGCGGTCAGTGAAGACCGCGTGATCAAAGGCACGGTGCTGAAGTTGACCGCGACCCACGTGGTCGTCGACGTCGGTGCCAAGTCGGAAGGCATGCTGCCCCTGGCGGAAGTGCTGGATCACGAGGGCAAGCCCAAGTTCAAGCCCGGCGACGAAATCGATGTGATGCGCGAGAAGGGCCAGGCCGAGGAAGGCTACATTAATCTCTCGCACCAAAAGGCACAGCGCATTCACGCCTGGGAAGAAATCGAAAAAGCGTACAACGAAAAGAAGCCGATCGATGCCGTCGTCGTCGACCGCATCAAGGGCGGCCTTACTGTTGACATTCTGGGCGCGCACGCTTTCCTGCCCGGCTCGCAAGTCGACCTGCGGCCCATCCGCAATCTCGACGGCATGAAGGGCCAGACCCTCGAGGTCATGGTCATCAAACTGAACAAGAAGCGCGGCAACATCGTCGTCTCCCGCAAAGATCTGCTCGAAGGCGAGCAGAATGAAAAGCGCTCCAAGACGCTCGAACATTTGGAAGAAGGATCAATCCTCACCGGCGTGGTCAAGAACCTGACCGAGTACGGCGCGTTCGTCGACCTTGGCGGTCTCGATGGTTTGCTCCACATTACCGACATGTCCTGGGGACGCCTGACTCACCCGAAAGATCTGGTGAACGTTGGCGATCAGATTCAAGTCAAGGTTCTGAAGTACGACAAAGACAAGCAGCGCGTCTCGCTGGGATTCAAGCAGCTCACACCCGATCCCTGGCTCGACGCCGAACATCGCTATCCCGAAGGTGCGCACGTCGGCGGTCGCGTCATCAGCGTCACCGACTACGGCGCGTTCGTGGAACTCGAGCAGGGCATTGAAGGCTTGGTTCACGTCAGCGAAATGACGTGGTCGAAGCGCATGAAGCATCCCTCGAAACTGGTGAACGTGGGCGATCAGGTCGAGTGCGTGGTTCTGAACGTGAACCCGACCGAGCGCCGCATTTCGCTTGGAATGCGCCAACTGGCGGCTAATCCGTGGGACTCGCTGCATGAGAAGTTTCCCGTTGGCATGACCGTCGAAGGCCGCGTGCGCAACCTCACCGACTTCGGCGCCTTCATTGAAATTGAAGACGGCATCGACGGCCTGGTCCACGTCAGCAACCTGAGCTGGACCAAGCGCGTGAAACATCCTTCGGAAGTGCTGAAAAAAGGCGACCGCGTGAAGGCGATTATCCTCGCCATCGAACCGGACAAGCGCCGCCTGTCCCTGGGCGTGAAGCAGCTTCAGCCCGACGTGTGGGAGTCATTCTTCCAGACTCATCACATCGGCGACGTCGTGAAGGGCAAAGTACTGCGCGTAGCCGCGTTCGGCGCATTCGTCGAAATCGCGGAAGGTGTCGAAGGCCTGTGCCACAAGTCCGAAGCGGCCGACGAAAACGGCCAACCGCTGCATCTGGAGCCGGGCCTCGAGCACGACTTCAAGATCATCAAGATGAGTCCGGAAGAAAAGAAAGTAGGACTCAGCATCCGCGCCGTCGGCGAAGAGGCCTCGCGCTCGGAAGTGGAAGCCTACAAACAGCCCGTTTCCAGTACGAGTTCGACCATCGGCGAACTCATCAACTGGAAGCGCGCCAGCAACGAAAGCAACTGAGCAATTTGTCTGCTCTTCGCGAAAGCCGCCTGAAAAGGCGGCTTTTTCAATGGACGCTGTTTCCCCTCTGTGTCCCCTGTGTCCTCTGTGGTTAAAGCTTTTGGTCTTGAGGCGTTTGGCCGCTCTGGTACCCCTGTTCTAGAATCATTCGTTTGCCCAAAGTCATCTATTCCTACTGACAATCGAGGACTACTCCCTTGCCCGAAACTATCTACGACATCGCCATCATCGGCAGCGGCCCCGCCGGCTACACGGCCGCGATTCGCTCCGGCCAATACGGCCTGAAAACCGCACTCATTGAAAAAGACGGATTCTTAGGTGGCACCTGCCTGCACGTAGGTTGCATCCCCACGAAAGCACTGCTGTTCAACGCCGAACTTTGGGATCACCTGAAAGACGCCAAAGAATTCGGCATCGAAGGCGTGGACGCCCGCAAACTGAACTGGCCCGCCATCCAGGAGCGCAAAGCCAAGATCGTCGCCAAACACGCCAAAGGCCTCGAATTCCTGATGAAGAAAAACAAAGTCGAGACCGTGAAAGGTTACGCCAAGCTCACTGGTCCCGCGCAAAACGGCGTCTTCACCGTTGAAATCACAAACGACGGCAAGGTGACTCATCTCAAGGCGAAAAACATCATTCTCGCCACCGGCTCCGAAGCCCGCATGCTGCCCGGCTTAGAAGCCAGCGACCGCATCCTGACGAACATCGAAATCCTGAGCCTGAAAGATCTCCCGAAGTCGCTAGTCATCGTCGGCGCAGGAGCAGTCGGAGTCGAATTCGCCTCCATCTACCGGTCGTTCGATTGCGAAGTAACCATCGTCGAAATGCTGCCCCGCCTGGTCCCCATAGAAGACGAAGAAGTGTCGAAGGAACTCGCCCGCGTCTTCCGCAAACGAAACATCAACTTCCACACCAGCGCAAGAGTCGACAAGGTAGAAAAAACGAAGGCCGGAGTCGCCGTCACCATCACCGTCGACGGCAAGCAGCAAAAGATCGAAGCCGAAAAAATCCTGATCGCCGTAGGCCGTAAGCCGCGCACGCAAAATATCGGCCTCGAAAAAACGAAAATCAAGCCCGACCGCGAATTCCTCAAAACCGATTCCTGGATGCAAACCGCCGAACCCGGTGTCTACGCCGTCGGCGACATCGTCCTCGGCACCCCGCAACTCGCCCACGTCGGCGCCATGGAAGCGCTGGTCGCGGTAGCCAAAATCGCCGGCAAGCCCGGCAAGCCGATCAATCCCGAACACATTCCTGGCGCCACTTACTGCCATCCCGAAATCGGCAGCGTCGGCCTGACCGAAACCAAAGCCCGCGAAGCCGGATACAACGTGAAGATCGGCAAGTTCCCCTTCACCGCCAACTCGCGCGCCAGCATCGTCGGCCAGCACGAAGGCTTCATCAAAATCGTCAGCGACGCCGACTACGGCGAAATTCTGGGCGTTCACATCATCGGCCCGCAAGCCACAGAACTGATTGCCGAAGCCGTCACAGCCATGGAACTCGAAGCCACAGTGGAAGACTTAATGTGGACCATCCACGCCCATCCCACGCTCGCCGAGGCCATGCTGGACGCCGCAAATAGCGTCTACGGAATCGCGATCAATGCCTAAACTTCCTTGCCACGGATAACACGGATGAACGCGGATCGAACCATGGCCGAAGAGATGCGTTGTCATCCTGAGCGCGCATTTTGCGCGAAGGACCTGTGCAATTCCTCCGTGTACTCCGTGTCCTCTGTGGTTAAGATGTTGGTTTTAATCCGTGTGAATCCGCGTAGATCTGTGGCGACAAAAACTTGATCTCCGTCCTCCAACTCGGCACCATCGATTACGCCACCGGACTGCAGCTGCAGCAGCAACTAGTCGCTCTCCGCAAAGAAGAAAAAATCAGCGACGTTCTGCTCCTCCTGGAACACAAGCCAGTCATCACACTAGGCCGCAACGCGAAATCTGCCCACGTAATCGCGTCCCCCGAACTCCTGGCCCACCGCGGCGTCGAACTCTTCGAATGCGACCGCGGCGGCGACGTCACCTTCCACGGCCCCGGCCAACTCGTCGGCTACCCCATCTTCGACCTCCGCGGCCACACCAACTCACAACCAGTGTCATCCCGAGCGAGCCGGAGCGAAAGCGACGGCGAGTCGAGGGACCTTGGGTTCAGTCGCAAGCACCTCGGCGCGATAGATTTCGTCCGCCGCCTCGAAGAAGTCCTGATCCGCACCAACTCCGACTTCGCCATCGAAACCAAGCGCACCCCCGGCCTAACCGGCGTCTGGACCACTCCCTCCCCCGTGTCATCCCGAGCGGAAGAGAGCGATTCGAAGAATCGCTCTCCGCAGTCGAGGGACCTGCTTCTTGCCGACACCGCCGCAAACGTCGAAGCCAAACTAGCCGCCATCGGCATCCACATCTCCCACTTCGTCACCTCCCACGGTTTCGCCTTAAACGTAAACACCGATCTCACCTACTTCAACCTGATCATCCCCTGCGGCATCACCGCCAAACCGGTCACCTCAATGCAGCAACAACTCAGCAAGCCACTGGACATGAATGCAGTCGCCGAATCCATCGCCCGCAACTTCGGCACAGTCTTCTCCAGCCAAATTCTCTGGCTCGAATCTCTCGACGCTCTGCTAGGCCAAACGATCAGCGCGCGCTAGCCCTTTTCCCTGCTCTCGCGATACCATCAATACGTCGCGCCTTCCGCGCCGCCTCACATGGCAATCAAAAAGAAGTCCACTTCCAAACACAGCTCCAACGGCAACCGCCCGCGCAACGGCCTTGCGCCCAGCAAGAACCACGTAGCGGCGGACGCATTCGTCCGCCAGCCCGACCGCAACCCGACCGACATCCGCACCTACTCGATTCCCGATACGCGTCTCGAACGTCCCAACCTCTCCGTTCGTCAGCAGATCGAAAAAGATAAAGACGGCGCCGAACACGTCCGCTACGAAGTCACCGGCAACCTCGACGCCCCCGTCCCGCCCATCCGCGACTCGAAATACCTGAGCAAGAAGCAAGCCATCGAGATCTACCGCTTCATGCTGCTCAACCGCAAAATGGAAGTCGCTCTCGAAAATCTCTACAAGCAAGGCAAGGTTGTCGGTGGAGTCTATTTCGGACTCGGCCAGGAGGCTTGCTCCTGCGCCTCGGCCTACGCGCTCGACAAAGACGACTGGTTCGCGCCCATGATCCGCAACCAGGGCTCGCTCCTGGTCCGCGGATTCGCCGCCCGCGACACCATGATGCAATACATGGCCAAAGCCGACTCGCCCACCCGTGGCCGCGACGGCACCAGCCACTTCGGCGACATCCAAAAACGCAACATGGTCTCGCCCATCTCCATGCTAGGCGATTTAATCCCCGTGCTCTCCGGCGTAGCGCTGGGTGCGCGCCTCCAAGGCCGCAACGTAGCCGTCATGACCTACATCGGCGACGGCGGCCAATCCACCGGCGTCACCTACGAAGGCATCAACTTCGCCGCCGTCCAAAATCTTGGGCTTGTGCTCTTCATCGAGAGCAATCTCTGGGCCTACTCCACGCCCTCAGAAATGCAATACCGCTGCCAGGACCTCGCCGAACGCGCCATCGGATACGGCATCCCCGGCATAATCGTCGACGGCACCGACGCCTGCCAGGTCTACGACGCCGCCCGCGAAGCCGTCGAACGCGCCCACCGCGGCGAAGGCCCGACATTGATCGAAGCCAAAATGATGCGCATGAAAGGCCACGCCATCCACGACGCCGCCGCCTACGTTCCCAAACCAATGTTCGACTTCTGGAAAAAGCGCGACCCCATCGCAAGATTTGAAAGTTATCTAGTGAAAGAAAAAAAGTGGCTGAGCAGCAAAGAAAATGCAGAACTGATTTCAGAAGTCGAACGGATCATCGAAGAAGAGAGAGAAATCGCCGTGAACTCCCCGATGCCGACGCCAGAATCCGCCGAAGGCGGCGTCTACTGCGAAGCAGGCTGCCACGACATCAAACCAAAATACGGCATGCCGAAAGTAAAGAAGGGCAGTAGCGGATATAGAGCCACCGAAGCCGCTGTCCACCTCAAATAGGAACGTGGCACAATAGAAGCAGTTATGGCTACTGGTACTCAGGCTTCCAATCAGATTTACCAGATGATCCGGCAGGCGATCCTCGATAGGGACATCGTCGTTGCCACTTACCATGGACATGTGCGAGAGATGTGTCCGCACGTACTTGGAACGAAAAAAGGTCGTCTTCAAGCCTTGATGTATCAATTCGCCGGAAGCAGCAGCAATGGACTTGAACTCGATGGTTCTCCCGCGAACTGGCGTTGCATTATCGTTGAAGAGTTGCTGAATGTCTCGGTGAGAAAATCGGGTGGCCAGTGGCATACGGCCTCGAACTATTCGAGACCGCAAACATGTGTTAACCCGGACGAAAGTATCGTTGAGTTTGTAGATATTGCGGCTTTAGCCCAGCATTGAAACGCTGGCCCAACCGCGTCGTAGCAACGAGGAGCTTGCGATGTACATAGAAGTTGCTCAAGACAAGATTTCCGTCGGAGTGTGGCGGGTTGAGTCCGTAAACCACGAACTTGACGGCGAAATCTATGTGACCATGTTTTCAGGGCCCACCGCTAGGCTGCAGGCGGACCGTTATGCGGCCTTGGCTCCCACCGATCGCGAAGAATTGCTAGAGCAAATTGAAGATTATATGGATCTCGAAGAAGTTCGCAAAAGGCTCAACGAGCCAACAATTCCAATGGCGGATGTTAAGAGACAACTTGGACTGTAGCTCCTCAAAATGTGACGTACGCAATCGAGTACGCGACTTCGGCGCTCCGAGAACTACGATCTTTGGATCGTCAATTCCAACAACGTATTCAGTCCAAGATAGAATCTCTGGCCGAGAATCCGCTGCCATCAGGCGTGAAGAAATTCCAAGGTGCGACGGATCATTGGCGAATTCGTGTCGGGGGACTACCGTGTGATTTATCGAATCGATAGTCAACGAATCGTAGTAACGATTGTGCGCGTGGCGCATCGGCGCGAAGTGTACCGTTAAGAATAAAAACTCGAGTCTTTTTGGTCGAAACCAACCCTATGCAACTCACCTACCTCGAAGCCATCCGCCAGGGAATCTGGGAAGAAATGGACCGCGACCCCTCCGTCTTCTGCCTGGGCGAAGACATCGGCATCTACGGCGGCGCTTTCAAAGTCACCGACGGTTTCATCGACCGCTTCGGCCCCGAGCGCGTCATCGACACTCCGATCGCCGAGTCCGCCATCGTAGGCGCGGCCTTCGGAGCCTCACTCACCGGCATGCGCCCCGTCGCCGAATTCCAGTTCATGGATTTCATCCCCTGCGCCATGAACCAGATCAGCAACATGGTCGCGAAGACGCACTATCTCTGGGGCGCGCCCGCTCCCATCGTCCTCCGCGGTCCCAGCGGCGGATACGTCCACGGTGGCCCCTTCCACTCGCAGAATCCCGAGATGTGGTTCGTCCACAATCCTGGCCTTAAAGTCATCTGCCCCGCCACGCCCTACGACGCCAAAGGCCTCATCAAAGCCGCCATCCGCGACAACAATCCCTGCATCTTCTTCGAGCACAAATATCTTTACCGCCGCATCAAAGGCGAAGTCCCCGCCGAAGATTACGTAGTCCCCATCGGCAAAGCCAACATTGTCCGCGAAGGCCGCGACCTCAGCATCATCACCTACGCCGCCATGGTCCACACCGCGCTAGAAGCCGCCGAACTCCTGAAGAACGAAGGAATCGAAATCGAAATTCTCGACCTCCGCACCGTCTCCCCGCTCGACCGCGAAGCCATCGCACAGACGGTCAAGAAGACCAACAAAGTCATCATCCTCCACGAGCACTCCCGCACCGGAGGCCTAGCCGGAGAAATCGCCGCCATCATCAACGAAGAAGCCTTCGACGATCTCGATGGCCCAATCGTCCGCATCGCCGGCCTCGACAGCGCGATCCCGTTCTCCCCGCCACAGGAAGCGCACTACCTGCCCAAAGTAGAAGACGTAGTCCGCGAATCCCGTCGCCTGAAAGCCTACTAACTCGTGGAGCAGCGGACGCCTTCGTCCGCCGACCCACGCGGCATGTCATCCCGAGCCGAAGCAAAACGATGAGCAAAGCGAATCGTTCTGCGCAGTCGAGGGACCTCTGGTTTGCTCGAGCCAAGCGAGCTCCCGGGTCGAAGCAAAAACCACCACCGCACTCCCCCGCTAGCGCCCCACCCCGCCCATCTGCCACAATAGCCCGTTCGGAGAACCCATGGGAAAATTCATCCTCGGCGTAATCGTCACGCTCCTAGTCCTAATCCTCGGAGGCCTCGGCTTCGCCATGCTCGGCTTCTTCCCCACAACCGCAAACGTCGAACCCGCCCACATGGAAAACCATCTAATGATGAGCGCCGTCGACGCCTCCATGGAGCGCCACGCTCCCCGCGTCACCAACCCGCTCACCCCCTCCGACCAGAATCTAGAAGATGGCATGAAGCTCTACACCATGAACTGCGCCCTCTGCCACGGAGGCCTCGACCGCAAGCCCTCGCCGCTGGCCACGTCGTTCTATCCCCCGCCTCCCAACTTCATCTCCGATCCCCCCGACGACCCCGAGTGGCACATCTTCTACACCATCCGCACCGGCGTGCGTTACACCGGCATGCCCGCCTGGGACAAAACCCTCACCGAGCCGGACATGTGGAAGATCACCATGCTCCTCTCCCACCTCGACAAACTCCCGCCCAACGTCCAGGAATACTGGAAGACAAACTTCAACGCCGCCCCCGCCGCCGACGATGAGAAGAAAGACGACAAGAAAGACGAGAAAAAAGTAGGAGCAGAAAAGCACGACCACCACTAAGATTCAAACAGGATTGTTGCTGCAAAGGATTATTGCTGCCGTCGCAACGTGGAAGAGCGGCGCTTCAGCGCCGCGTTAGCCGCCCAACGTGCTTCGGGCTTTAGCCCCAGCCGCTCCCAAACGCTATAATATCCGTTTGTGCCGAGCACCGTTCGGGTCGGCGCGTTTATAGGAAGGAAATCATGCCAACTGACATCATCATGCCCCAGATGGGCGAATCCATCGTCGAAGGCACTATTACCAAGTGGCTGAAAAAGCCCGGCGACAAAATCCAACGCGACGAGCCTCTGTTCGAAATCTCCACCGACAAGGTCGACGCCGAAATTCCCGCCCCCGCCTCCGGCATTCTGCAGGAAATCAAAGTCACCGAAGGCACCACCGTGAACGTGAACACAGTCGTTGGAACCATCGCCGTCGACGGCGAGGCCGCCGCCAAGCCCGCCGCCGCACCCGCTCCAGAAAAGAGTTCCGATCCCAAGACAAGTAGCGCCAGTGTTCCGCCGGCTTTCCCGGGCGCGTCTCGCCCAAGCACCCAAGGTCCCACGCCGCCCGTCCCCGCCGTCGATGAAGGCGAAGAAGAAGCCCGCTCCTCCCCGCTAGTCCGCAAGATCGCCCGCGAGCACGGCGTCAGTCTCTCTCAAATCTCCGGCACCGGCCTCGGTGGCCGCATCACCAAACAGGACATTATGTCCTTCATCGAAACCCAGTCATCCGCTCCGGCCGCTCCCGTTCAAGCTCCAGCGCCGGCAGCCAGCACCCCCGCAGCCCCGGCTCCCCGTCCCGCCGCTCCCGCCCCGTTCCCCGGCGACCTCGTCCCCCACACGAACATGCGCAAGCTCATCGCCAAGCACATGATCGAGTCCCGCCGCACCAGCGCTCACGTGCACTGCATGTACGAGGTCGACTTCACCCGCATCGTGAACCTGCGCGCCAAGCAAAAAGCCGGATTCGAGCAGCGCCACGGCGCCCGGCTCACCTTCATGCCGTTCTTCGTGCGCGCCGCCGTCATGGCCCTGCAGCAGTGGCCCATCATCAACGCCAGTCTCGAAGGCGACAATATCCGATACCACCGCCAGATCAACATGGGGATCGCCGTCGCCCTCGACTGGGGCCTGATCGTCCCCGTCCTCAAAAACGCCGGAGACTTGAACTTCCTCGGCCTGCAGCGCGGCATCACCGACCTCGGCGAGCGCGCCCGCACCAAAAAGCTCAAGCCCGATGACGTCGAAGGTTCCACCTTCACCGTCACCAACCCCGGCCAGTTCGGCGCCGTGTTCGGCTTGCCCATCATCAACCAGCCCAACTCCGCCATCATGGGCGTCGGCGGCATCACCAAGCAGCCCATGGTCATCACCGATAAAGACGGCACCGACTCCATCGCCATCCGTTCCGTCGTTCATCTCACTCTCGGCTACGATCACCGCCTCATCGATGGCGCCGTCGCCGACCAGTTCATGGCCCAGGTAAAAAAGAATCTAGAAACCTGGAGTGAAGAAGTCGGCTGACAAAGAGAAGCCATGCGGGTGGCCCATTCTAGCCGCGTTCTTTGCGGCTAGAGTGGGGACCTTAACGTTTCCCGTTAGGGCGTATTCCCGGCCGCCGCCTGCGCCCCGTTCTTCGCCCAGGTCGACGCATTCAAGCAATCAACCGTCCCATCAATAATCTTCGAAACCCCATTCTTGAATTTGTCCGGATCGACAATCTCCCGCGCCGCCACCGCATCCACCGTGGACAGTGCATTCTCCAGAAACGACATGGCTGCATCCTTTTTTTGCGCCCCCGATTTGCCGCCAAACAGCCCTTCAATCCCGCTCACTAACGCCGGAATAAACGAAATCCCTCGCAACAGCTGATTCAGAAAATTCATAGCCTTCTCCTTGAAAGATTCCTCAGGACCGCACACTTCAGTCCCCGAACAGAAAACCGTTCACGATGGATCAACCTTCTTCCACCTCCCCTTCAGTCGGTCAATGACCTGCACGCACTGCTCGGTCGTCATCGATCCCTCGACGCGAACCGCCTCATAAAGTTGGAGCTTCACCAGGAAGGTCTGGCCGGCGCGCGGGCAGCCGTACAAGCTCTGGTCTGCTCCTACGATCTGAGTCTGCGGATGCGAGTATTCAAAGAACCCGGTTTCCACCGGAACCTTATACTGTCCCCCGACGATCACCGGATCCAGCGCGGCCCGACAAGTGATGCAAAACATCCTGTCCGGCAACGCGGCAAAGGTCACGATCTCCCGTTCCGTTTCCAACGCGGCGCTGATGTCATTCATTGCAACCTCCAAAAAGGAGTTAACCATACAGTTCCCATTCTTTGCGACCCCATGAAGTTGGCGGCAGACGGGCTCAACTCTCCCCTGCCGCTTATCCCAGTAAGGCCGGCCAGAATTACGTCAGGCTGGCCAGAATATTGTTAAGCGTTGCCAGGTTAGGATCTGCGCTGTCGGTCTTTCCGGCGATCAGGGTCAGGCAGACCTTCAATTCATTAGCTTTCAGCAGTGCATCCGAAAGCATGCCAGGCATGTCCATCCCATACGTATCCGCGTCCACCAGTGTGTTCGCGGTGGGCGCCGTTAGAGTTTTCAGATTAGTAATGATCGTCGTGCTCGGTGTGCTCATAGCTGTCTCCTTGTTTAGTCGTGAAATGTTTAGCCGTGAAATGTTTACTCGTGAAAGGTTGCTCTGAAACGTCTTGTCCTGAAATTTAGTGCGACTTCTCTCGATTCTCCGTAGCGGCTCGCTTGCTCCCAACGTCGTGCGCCTCAATCATGGCCTTGATCTCCGCCTGGCCACTTTCCAGTTCTCCCAGTTGAACCTCCATCCGTATCCGCCCCTCCGTGTTGGCTGCGGAGATCAGCTCCAGACGCACGACGCGCGCCTTAGTCGTCTCAATCTCGTTGTCTTGTCGGGCCGTGTTGCGCGCTCCTTGAATCACATAGCCCGTGAGTGAAAGCCCGAGCGCTCCCAGCGCGATCAGAGTTCGGCTATCGAACTTCAACAATCGCTGCTCCTTGATGGCTTCCAGTTTGCCGTTCCAGGACTCTTCCAGCGACTCCGTCAGACTCTGCATCTCGGCTAACTTGCCGAGCACTTCCAGCTGAAAATCCTTGGCTGTGTACTGCACTGATGCCGGCCTTTCGCCGGCACGAAATCGCTGCCTGTTCTGCGGATTGTCTTCACTCATAACGGATAATCCACGTGCAACGCCGCCGCATACCGCGAATACTGCGGCGGCGAAGCGTTGTTGTACAGCCGCAGAAAATAATTCTGCGTGCGGGCCAACCGCGACAGGGTGAAGGTCTCCGTACTGAACCGCCCCACCAGATTCGCGTCGTTCGCGATCCCCCATCCGTAGTCGTTTCCGCGAACTTCTATGCCCCAGCCACTGGGCGGAACCATTCCCGCGTCCACTGACGCTGTCGTCGAAGTCACCGCTGTGATCTCCGCCTCGGTTAGGTTTTCCAGGTAATACACCCCAATCTGCGCAGTCGTAAGTGCCAGTGGCATATCCTGTAATGGAACCACCGTCGCGCTGCTCGAATCCTGATAGGCCAGTGGCGAAGCCAGGTCATTCGCGAACTCAATCGCGTACATCCCGCGATCGTTGGGCAAATCCACCACGTCAATCGTGACCGACCGCACAATCGCGCTGAACACCGCGCTTCGCGATGGCGCGTTCACCGCAACCGCATCCCCCGGAAAAACGTCACTCGCCGCCCCCGGCAGAAAATCACTCCATGTCTGATAAGTCCCCACCCACGCCGGCCCGCCCGCATCGTCCAGAATCGCCAGCGCCGCATTCTCGCAATCGGCCTGCGTCCTCGCGCTTGGAGTTTTCATCGCCTTCACAATCCCCCGCACCCCGTTGTCCGCCCCGTTCTGCAGGCTCGCCACGCTGGCGCTGTTCACCACCTCCGCCACCGCGCGCCCCGATCCGCGATAGCTGGCCACAATCAGCGTATTCAACGCCGGCACATACTCTGGATAGAAATCCAGCGTCGTCGGACTCCCGATCTCGCACTCTCCTCCATCCGACAGCGATCCCACCAATTGCGTCACATAACTTGCGCCCGGCAGCGCAGTCCGTACTTCCGCCAGCGAAATATGTGCCACATACGTGTAAGCAATGCTACATTCCATGCTGCTCGCATTTACCAGGGCGTACGTACAAAATCCCGGCGCGTTCTCAATCACGCCGTCGAAAAGCACCGTCGCAGGCGCCACGCTGGTCGCGGGATTCGTCGGATCAATATCCTGCAACTCGAGCACGAATCTCGCGTCCGCCGCCACCGCCGCTCCACCCCACCCGCTCCCCGAAGGATGCAAAGAAGAATGAAACGTCTCCTCCGATCGATACACTTCCATCGAGTACAAGTAAGTCGTCAACACATATCGATGTCCCGCAGTCGTCGCCACAGCCGGTCCGGTCGCCACTCCGCTAATCAGCGCCTGTATGATCGATCCCGTACCCGACGGCGCAACCTGAAATCCAGCCAGGCATCCCGGCACCGAAACCGCTCCCGCATACAATCCGCCAATCACTCCGGTGGAAGCTGCTGAAAAGCTCACGTACCCATGTTGCAACTCCAGCGCGCCCCCCAGTTCAATCTGGTCGATGAATTCGACCGTCGTCTGTCCGTAATGCCCCGTGCCCCCGCTCACCTCCAGGGTCTGTGCAACCACCGAAACCGCCGACGACGGATCGCTCACCACCCACGTTGTCGGATCCAAACTCGGCCCCAGGTACTCTTCATCAATCAACGCCGGCTTGCTCTGCGCAAACGGTGTCTGCGACAAATAAAAGTCCAGGCTCAATCCATCTCCCACAAAATAATCCCGAACGTAGGCCTGCGGCTCAACCAGCCCAATCACGGTCACGTCGTTCACCAGCATCTTCGGAGAAATCAGCTTCAGCCCGATCGGCGAAAAATTCACATCGCTTTCGTTGATCGCATAGCTCGCCGCTCCCACCGGAGCCAGCACCAGCGCCCCATTCAGCGCTCGATAGCTCGCCCTTACCGATAGCGCAATCTCCGCCGCATGATAAGAAAACTTCTTTTGCGGATTCACCTCGTACGCAGCCAGCGTATCCACAGCCTGCACCGCACTCGTGTTGAAAAATCCCGGCAGTAAATCCTGTGCCAATTGCTGCAACGCCGCGCCCGCACTCCGCTCCACAAACGGCGCCCGGTTGGGGAGCGCCTTCTGATCCAGTAGCACCTCGTCGCTCTCCGCGATTAGGTCATAGCGATAGACGGCCCCCTGCTGACCCCAACCCAGATATTCAAACTGCGCAGCCTGAGTTAAATACCCCGTAAACACGAAACTGCCGTTCGCCCTCGTCAGAGCCACCCTCCCACCCATCGCCGGAACCACAAATCCTGCCGCACTCCCCAGCACGCTGCATCGCAGTGAGGCCGGCTGATTGATGGTCCTCGCGACCCGGGGCGCAACCGTCCCATCCAGCGCCGCCGTATAATCCACTGGTCCAAGTCCCTGCAGATTGTCGATGGTAAATTTCATAAAGGTCCTCGAAACAAATGTCGTAGTGTGAGCAGCGCAGATGTACTCCTGCGCACCAACCCCTCTGTGTCCCCCGTGTCCTCTGTGGTTGAAAAGGTGTTTCTGATAGCTGACAGCTGAGAGCTGTGTTCAATACACCCCCGCCTGCACCGCTGGAAAATAGCTCCGATAACACAGCACCGTCTGCCCATCATTCGTATCGAAGTACGGCAACGCCAGAAACGAAGCCCGCAATGAAACCGCCGACATCGGCCTCTGAATCGCCGCAAACTCCTCCCGCACAAATGCGTCCGACGGCATTTTCAAATTCTTCCCGGCTCCGCTCGCCTTCGCGGCGCCCGTTCCCGCAGCAAGGCTCGCCCCCGCGCTCGCGTCCCAGCTAACCCCACTAGATCCCGCCCCCGGATTCGGACTCAGCCGCGGATAATAAAAACAAACCCGCCCCCCCGATTCCTGCTCAGCAACGAACAGCGCCGACCACTCCTGAAAAAACGACCCACCTTCCCGGTCGACAAACGCAACCACCACCTGCGCCCCCGCGCCCGAAGCCGGCGCTCCTCCCAGCAACGGCTGCGCCAGCACCACGGTCGTAGCCGTCACCTCCGCCACTCGCGCCACGTTGAACGTCACTCGCCGCACATAGTTCGCATCGTAATTCACCGCCGCCGCACTGCTCACATACGCTGCCGAGATTCCCGACCCCACATATCCAATCTGCTCTGCATAGTCGAGGTCCACCGCGATCAGGCAGCCCGCAGAAAATGCCGTCCCCACCCCCGCGCCAAACACAACCTGGCTCGCCGTCGACCCCGCTAGCACCGCAACTGCAGGTGCCGGAGGTCCACCCGAAGGCGCAGCCGCTGTACTCCCCGACGCCGGCGCCAGCACGTTCATGTTCTCCGACCCGCCCGCCAGCGCCATCTGCAGTTTCCCCCACTGCCGAAAATCAAATTCAACCCGCGCTTCCAGCGGACCGCGAAACTGCAGCGTCGCCAGTGTTTTCGCTCCCGATTGCACCACGTCAGTCGGCGTGTCATACCACCGCACAAAGTTCTCCACCCATCCCAAATCCAGCCACGGCGTCGGCGGCGAATCCAGCGCAAACACTCCACTCTGCCCCGGGTCGAAAATCGTTGGCGTCTCAGTCGTCCGGTTCACCGGCGCAAAATAAGCCCGCATCTGCCGCGTCACCGGAACCATCGCCGCGCGTAACGGAGTCGTACTCATAAAAGAATTACCTCCGAGAAGAAGAAAATCGTCAGCCCCGCCCGCCGCTCCACCCGCCCATCCTGATAAGCCTGCTCATACATCGCCCGCCGCACCACGCGTCCCTGATAAGCCGTCGTGTTGTCTTCCAGCCCGCTCGTCGTCGCCTCCGCAAACACCGGCTGACTCCAGAACACCGCAGTGCCCAGGTCCGCGCTCGGAGACTGCGTGTAATCCATCATTTCCGTATTCGGTGGCTGGCAGATTCCCAGCAGTTCGTCATCGAGCTGTCCTAACAACCGCCCGCGGTCCACCATGCTGGGCACCGTCCCCAAGGTGTAATAAGAAATCACGCACGCCAAGCTCATCAGAGCGCCATCCCCCGCATGTCCATCCACCACTGTCGCCGTGCCGAATTCAATGTAAAAAGCGTTAGGCTGTGGTTCCACCGAAGATGGCGGCAGATTCTCCACGACGACAACCGCCGGTACGGTGGTTCCGTTGATAGTCACCGTCCGCGCCGGATTCAGCGCCGCCAACCTCTGCTGCAACGCCAGAAAAAAACTGTCCTTCGCAAATTGCATAACACCAGCTTCTAGCTGTTAGCTCTTAGCCTTTAGCTTGGAGCGTCCAACTTTGGAGTTCGTTATTGTCGGAATCAGAATGCTCGTGCCGCGATAGCCCGGTGGAATCTGTCTGCCTGCTCGCATTGCGAGCACAAGCTAAGAGCTAATAGCTAATGGCTAAGAGCTACTTCTCACTCCACCGCCGTCACCACGTAGAAATACGCCGTCCCCGCGAAACTCTCCGTCACCACTGCCGCCACATGAAACAGGTCGCCGTCATAAATCATCCCGAGCGAGGCATCAAACAGATCCTCCGCCGATCCCATTCCGAGCCCTGGCAGCTGCGCATCAATCGCCGAAGCCGGCAGCGTGAACTCGATTCTTCGCGTAGGTCCCGAACTGTTGTTCGGAAGATTCTGCGTCACCACAGGTGTGATAATCACGTTTTGCACTCCCGGATCGACCAGGCCGAGTTGCCCCGCAGCGTCGCTCGCCGTCGCCGTCGCCGGTAACAACAGCGTCACTTGATCGCCCCCCAGAGCCGTCAACATCGCGTTCGCCGCCCGCACCAATGCCGCCCCACAAATCCCGCTTCCCATGATCCCTCCACCCGTACCGCCGTTTTCACAACCCTTTAAACGCCACATACGGCGCCAACAAACTGCGCACCATGTCATCCACCAGCGTTGGCCCGAAATACTGCAGCCGCAGCTGGTTGATCTGGCTCGACTGCACATTCAGCCCCGGCGTCGTCTGCGCATTCTTCACAATCTGTGCGCATGCCACTTGCACCGGTGTCGGAATCGTGCTCCACCCCGCGTTGTAAACCACGTCCACTTCGTTGAAGAACAGTCCCAGCGCATTCACCGGGAACGTCAGCTCGCCCGCATCATCCCAAATATCGATCGTCGTCGGATCAATCACCGTCCACATTCCCGGTAGTGCGAACACCAAAGCAAATTCCAGGCTCAACTCCGGAAACGGCCACTCCCCGCGCCGTGGAATCCCATACCGTCCCTGCAAAGAAACAATCGGCGTCGTTGCCGGCGCGACCGTCACCAGCGGCAGATAACTGAGCCGCACCGTATTCAACTCCGGCGGCAGCTTCAGCCGCTCTTCATACTGGTTAACTCCCAGCGTCGTCCGCCGGCAGTGTGCGTCGATGATCGCCGACGCCGCCGTCACCCACGATGGGTCCGTCGTAGCATCCAGCCCGTACGTCAAGTAATCCGTTGTCGCGAGATAATTCATAATGATTTCTCTTCGTCAAAAAATGTCGTCGGTCGTCAGTCGTGAGTCGTAAGCCAAACCCGAACGCTCACTCTGGGCTGTTCATGGCGAACGACCAACGACCAACGACCAACGAGCAACAAGTAACGACCAACGACCAACGACTCGAACTGGCAACTGGCCACCAACCCCTGGCCGCTGCCTCTCCTAGTCCGTGACCTTCACTTCGTAGTGCGCAAAGTTCGCCCCCTTCACCACCGGAGCACCAAACTTCACCACGACCTGCCGCTGCGTCAACGCGCTGGGCAGCCCGAGTTTGAACACTCGCGGATTCGGATCGGTCAGCCAGTGATACTCGATCAGGTCCTCGGTCACGATGTACGCTGGCAGCACCGCTCCCGAACCAATCGTCCCCGTATACCCCAGCGCCCACTCCGGAATCAGCGGCAGATCGCCCGCCTGAGTCGACAGCGCTTTCACTCGGAACCCGCCCGTGATCTCGACGGTGTTCAGCACCACGTTGAACTGCGTTTTCATTTCCTGGTCGATCAGATCGAGCAGCATCGGGTTCGCATAAATCGCCGTCGGACGCACCTGGTATGACGAATTCGAAACCATTTGCGCGACGGCGGTCTTGAACGTCTGCACAATCGTGCTGCTGCTCTTCGCGACCGTCACCGTGTTCCCACCCGCTTCGATCTGCCCGATCACGCCGAAATACTGCGTTGTGGTCGGCGCGCTCAGCGATGTGTCCGTGCCGTTCCACAGCGCCACATCGTGAGTTCGCATCAACCCGTCGATCGCATCCGCCAGGTCCTTCGCCTGCAAGTACGCGAACTGGCTCTGCTGTGCGGTCACTTCCAGATCGAACAGGTTGTAGTTGATCTGGGACACCAGCGCCTTCAGTGGCACCGCCAGCTCGATCCGCGTGGGCACTTGCAAAGTCGGCACAATGTTGCGCGGGTCCATGAATCCCTGCGCCGCTGTTGGAGCCGCAATGGCCACCTCCTCAAAGAACCGCGAAGGATGCCCCGTCGCCGGAACCTGCTTCACCCTTTGCCCAAAAATTCCCCGCCGCCGCACGATGTCAAAAATCTCCGTCTGATACCGATCAACTTCGACCGCGCCAGGCCCGATATAATCCGCCGCCGCCATCAAATCCACAAATCGTCCCGCCATATGTATTTCCTCCATTAGTTTTTTCCCGCACTCGAATTCACATCCGCTGTTGTGCCCACAAAATACAAAAGGCACGACCAAAGTCGTGCCACCGATCCACCGGATGCCCCACCCTTGTCGCGCTTTCTGCGACAGGGCGGGATATTGAACTCCCCTCGATCAAGCCAAAAGCTAAAAGCTAAAAGCTCTCCCTTACTCAAGCATCCCCGCCCGCGCCAGTTCCGCCTTCACCGCAATCCTCTGCTCCACGCTCAAACTCTGCAGCGTCTTATCCAGCACGCCCTTCTCAATCCTCTCGCCTCCAGTGTCCGTGCCGCTCTTCGCCAAAATCGCCGACACCATCGGAGGAAGCGTCTTTCGCACCATCCGCGCCGCCTGCGCCTTCAGATCGGTATTGGATTTCTCCAACTCCGCCACTCGTTCCTGCAATTGCCGCGTCGCGTCATGATTCACCGGTTCATAGGGCGATCGCTCATCCACCGCCGCCACAATCCGGTCCACCTTCGCATTCAGCGCATCCTGCTGCGCGTCCAGCCGCCCCAACACACGATCCAACGATTCAGCCGCGCTCGCCAGCCGCTCCGCCGTCGCCATCAACTGCTGCACCATTTCTTCATTCATGTTTCCTCCTCCAAGAACCTCTGTGTTCCTCCGTGCCATCTGTGGTTAAAGATTTTCTTCCGCCACCCGGCACCGAGCGTTAGCTGCTCAACTCAATCCACGTATCCTGGTAAGCCGCTTTTTCCTTCCGCAAAATCGCCGCACCCGTAAAAGTAACTTTCATCAGCGTCCACACTCGGGACCGCGTGTCGGTCACCAACACGTCAGTGACCTCAAATGACATCCCGAGCCCCCCCGCGACCGCAGCTCTGGTTTCGGCTCGCAAGGCAGGAAGAGTCTGATCCCGGCTCATCCCTCCCCGCATCGTCTCCGTCAAACTGCGAATCCGTTCGACCGCAGCCGTCAACGAGGCCCTCAGCCTGGCTCCCTCGCCCCGCATCGCCTGCATCACCATTGCGCCGGGTGCCGCATCCTTGCCGCGTTTTTGCGACAGAGCCTGCCCCTTCGACAGGCTCAGGGCAAGCTCTGAGCTTGCCGAAGCGATGGGGATTTTGACTTTCGATCTTCCAGACCTCGCAATCTCCTCCACAATGTCCGGAAAATCCTTCGCGTACAGATACCCACCCACCTCAAGATTGCGTCCAACCACTTCCGCGCTGGTGATCACTCCCACTTTCCGCCGCACATCATGCCGGTCAAACGACGGAGCATAATCCACCGCCATCCCCAGCAGCGACGCCAACGCCGCCTCCGCCGCCCCTCGCGTCAGCAACACCCGCCGCCCCTTTGACCCCGCCGGCGCCCTCTGCGAAGGCACATCCACGATGGTCAACACTCCCCGAAACCCCGCCCGGTTCGGATGCCCCTCCACCTCCGGCATCATCACCGCCATGCTCTCCAATGCAATCGTCATCATGTCCCCTGCTTCCATCCTCAAGAACCCTGCCATCACAAAAAGCCCTGTCATCCTGAGCGGATCGCGCTGCGTAGTCGAAGGACCCCTGCACTCTTTCCACTCACAACGCAGCCGCAGGGAGTTCTCCCGAAAGCCCAGTCAGCACACAGAGCTATCCCTCGATCTCCCCCAACCCCCGCATCCGCCGAACCTCATTCACCGTCAACACTCCCATCTGCACCAGAATCTGCTGGATCTGCACTTCCTCCATCGGATCCGTTGTATCTAACTCCGCAAACACAAACTCCAGATCGTTCCATCCCAGCTTCTTCGCAATCGCATCCCGGGTCAGCGATTCCGCCAGCAACCGCGCCGTCGGCACAATCGCCTGCCGGAACGCCAGGTCGTTGTATTCCTCCGCGGTGGAGCGATTCACGTCCCGCTCCACCCCGAGATAAAACGGAGGAAGGTCGAAAGCATCGGCGACGACTCGCAGCAGAAATTCCTGCCACTGCAGTCGTAAGTCTGCATCGGTGCCTCCACCGAACCTCAGCACCTCCGGTTTGCTTTCGGCCGATATGATGGGCACCTTCCCCGTGCCCTCGATCTCATCCTGCCACCACCGGATCAGCCGCTCGTGATGTTCCGGTGTCAGATCCTGCAGCCAGAGCGCATATTGCACGACAGTATTCGACGCCAGCCGCGACGCATACCGATGCGCTCCCATAAATGACGAGATCGTTTCAAACGCCACCTCCAACCGCCCCAACCCAAACGGCGTATGCGTCCGCGGATTCAGCCGGATATAAATCAACTCATCGTCATCCAGCTTGATCTGCGACTTCGCCCCCGACTGATCATTCACCTGCATATATCGCTGCGAAGTCGGCGACCCGTCCCAATCCAGATTCATCCGAATCGACGCCCCATCCACCGGCCACAAAACCAGCGGCCGCACCGCATCGCCCGTCGCCTGCACCTCAATCGCCCCATACCCGCCAACGATGATGTCTTCCAAAACCTGCTCTGCCAGCGACCGGAACGAGTCATCCGGATTCGGCGCCTGAAAGTTATCAGTCAGCAGCCGCACCCGCTCCGCCCCGTCCGGAATCGCCTCCAGCGAATACCCCTGCCGCGGCTGCACTCTCCACCGCATCCCCGCAATCCGGTCCTTAATACAGTTGATCGCGCGCCGCGCAATCGGAATCTCCGAAAACCGCCGCAAGTTGTACGGAGTCGGTTTCGGCATCGCATCATTCAGCGGCCCATAAGAATTGAAGATCGACGGCAGCGCCGAAGTCCGCCGCCGCTTCTCGATTTGCGTTGAGGAGTTCCCCGCAGACACTCCCGCCACCCGGCGCCAGGCGCCGCGTACTGCCTCTGTAATGTTCATGATTGTTTTATTCCTAACTCAACTCACGTAGCGACTTCGTCCGTCCGCCGAACGCAGTTCAAAAGATTGATGTGGCGCGGGCCCCCCGCCCGCGAATCCTAGCCGTTAGAAAAATGCATCCCAACAAAAAAGCCCCGCCGCAGCGGAGCCAAGTCCCGTTCCTACCTTTAATCTTCTTAAGCAAAGGTCCTATGCAATTCAGCCCGCGCTCTTCACGCCCGCAACTCCACCCTCGCCACTTCCGCGATACCCGCCATGTCCGCCGTACTCGAAATCCGAATTCCGCTCTCCTCCATCATTTCCAACGCAAACTGAGTGTCACTCCTGCTCCGGTCCAACCCGTCCTCAACCACGGCAGTCAACATCGGCGCGATCCCCGTCAGCTGAGCCATTGCCGGCATAATCTTCGGATACCGCGCCCCCAACATAACCGCCGAATCGATGCTCGCTCTCATCGATACCGCATGAAACAACTTGATCTCACTCCCCACACGATACCCAAAATCAAACTCAAAGGGATCACCCGGTTTCGTATAAGGCTCCGCCGGAACCGCATTCAGAAGTCCAAGCACCCCCGCCTTCTCAAACTCGCTTCGCATCGTCTCCAAAATCCTCTGCCGCCCCGCCGGCTCCCGCATTCGCCGCACCTTGGCAGTCTCCAAAAACATCTTAGCCACATCCGCGATTTCGATGGCTGCGATCGTCTCTGTCAACGCCGGCATGATCGGCGAAAGCTGCACTAGGCCCGAGAACGAATCTTCCATCCTCCTCAGCAACGTCAGCTCATCTCTCTTCCGTCCGACCTCTTGCTGAATCTCTCTCTGGAGCGCCGATAGCACCTCCACGTCCGCCTGCGGATCCAGACACAGAACTCTGCCCCAATCCCGCGTGAACCGCACGTCAATCAACTCCGCCCCGTTCGCCCCATTCTCGATCGCTATAAGTCCAAAATTGACAAACTCCCCCTTAACCGCGTCCGGCACATACCGCAGGAGAAAAAACTCAAGTTGTCGCTTGTCAGCCATTAGCGCTTAGCAGTTAGCACTCTGCAAAATCGTTCCTCGCTAAATGCTAACTGCTAACTGCTAATTTCTGCCTTTCAAGCCTGCTCCCGCCACTCCGGAAACGGCCTCCGCGGCGAAATCCGAAACGCCTCAATCAACTCCCGCACCGTCCCCCGCCGCGCAATCAAAGCCCGCGCCAGCTTCTCCAACTCTTCCCACTCCCCGCCATACCACTCCGGAGGAATCTCTCCCGCCAAACTCCACACCACATCCTCTTCCATCTTCTCGATCCGCGACAGCCACGGTTCAAACGATTCCCATCCCCGCACGGTCTCATACACTTCATTCCGCGCATACACCCCGCGCAGCGGATAATCCGGGAACGTCCACTCGCCCGCGTTAAAGCAATAGCCCTGATCGATAAACGAAGCCGTATACTTCCTCTCTCGCAACTTCTTCCAGAACGCCGCCTGCCGCCCGTTCGCATTCCCCGTCCATTTATCCAGCACCAACATCCCAGGAAACGTCTCCAGATTCCTCACGAGTCCCAGCATCTCCACCGGAAGATAATCCAGCACCTGCCCCTCCAACGGATTTACCACATACCGCGACCCAAATTGTAGTCCCGCCTGGCAACGAATCGTATTGTGCGCCAGTTGAATACTCAACTCCGGCGTGTGCTCCACCAGCCATTCATCCACTTCCACCACTTCCGTCGCCGGCACCGGAAGCCCCGCCCGCTCCGCCAGTCGCGTGGCCAGCATCTCATTGGCCAGCACCCGCAAATGCTGCGGATTATTCCGAAACTTCACCACATAAAAGTTTCCATCCGCGCAGCGCATCAAGTGCCCCTGCGCCCCGCCCCGCATCCGCCGCACGTGTTGGACCGCTTCCACCAAGGTCGAACATCTTACTCCAATCGCCCCCATTTCCCATGTGACACATGAACATATGCCGAGGTCCGACTCCAGACCACTGCCCACTGCCCACTGCCCACTGCCCACTGCCCACTGCCCACTGCCCACTGCCTCTCACCCCACAGTCAGACTAGCCATCTCCACCGGCCTCTTCCGCACCACCCGCCCCGCATCCTCCCGCCGCACCGCCATCGCAATCGCCATCGCCATCACGCAATCGTCGTGCGCCCCCTCGGCCCCCGCTCCATGTCCATCAGCATGTCTCACAAATGTTTTCAGCTCTCCCAGCAGCACCGGACTGTGAAACAATTCCGGCTCCGCCATCAGCACCGCCGCCAGATTCTCAATCATCGCCGGACGCGTCACCACCGACGTCAACCACCCCTCCTGCCCACCCTGCGCAAAAATATTCTCGTAGCGCAGATGCCTTAAATGCGCCAGCACACCGTATCCATGATTGTTCCGCTCCACCGCCACCAGCGCCTTGTGATATACGTGCCCCAGCGCCGCCACCCTCCGCGCCAGTTCATACGGAGGAAAATGCCCACGCAGCTCCGCGCACTGCAATCCCATCGTCCGCTCGATCACCTGTGCGCACGCGTAATCTCCATCCGACCCTCCACCCGCCGCGTCCACCCCAATGATGTAATCCCACTGTCCAGCTTTATTCGGTGGCAACCACACCAGCAGCCTTCCATTGTCCTGCGATTCCAGCGGCGGTCCCGCATGCGCCGCAGCCGTTTCAATCGCGTCCATATCGAATACGCACTCCCCCGATGCCAGGAAGCATGACACCGCATCCTCCGCATACTCCTGCCCCGCTTGCCCCTGCATCATCTGCCAGCGCGATCGCCGCCACGCAATCTGCTCCTCGCTCAACCCATGCCGCTCCATCAACTGTTTTTCTTCCTCGCTCAGAGGATTCACCGGCCGCTTTTTTGCATCCTCTTTATACGAAGGCTCATACCACCACGGAAAAAAGTGTCGCGTATATCCCGTCTCCTCCGCTTTCTGCCATTCGTCGTAAAAAATTCCCCCCGCTCCGTTCGCCGTCGACTCCAGCACAATCTCTCCGTCCGGCACCACCGCTGCTCGCAATGACGCCAGCGTTTCCAATCCGCCACGGGGCCAGCGGGAGACCTCCGAGCAATGCAGATTATGGATGGTCATCCCGCGCCCCGCGTTGTCATCCGCCGTCTCCACCCGATACTCGCTGTCGAGTTTCGGAAAGATAATCTGGCGAATGTTTGAGCGCGACTTCACCAGCGCTCCCCGGTGCACCCGCGCATTGGGCAGTTTTTCCCAAAAGCGGTGCACGATGTTGAATATCGCCTGGGCCGACTCGTCGCTGTGCGCCACCTGCACCGTCAACGTCCCCGGCCGCATAATCGTCTGTATAAAAAACCGCGCCGCAATATACGTCGTGATCCCCACCTGCCGCGCCTTCAGCACGATATTCCGCTTCCCGCACCGCCGCGAATATTCCTGCTGCGCCCGGTTCAACTTCAGGTATCTCACTCCACATTTCTTCTCGCGAATCTTCAACAGCCTCCCGATCAGCAGATCCCGCACCGTCTGCTCCCCCAACTTCCGATCCAGAAACGGCCCGAATTGTTCCACCAGCTGCAGATCAGTAAACACAGTGTCCTCGATTGCCGCGCGCGGGATGTTTAAGTGTGTGGGTGCCCATGTCTCGCGCCTTTGCGAGACATGGGTCTCTCCACCTACTGCAGCATCCCCGCCGTCACCCACCTCGCTACTTTCCCATGTGAATGAATCTTCAACCCCGCCGTCACCCGATCCAACTCCACATTCCCCGTCTTCGCCGTCAACATCGCGTTATAAGACTTCACAAATTCGCTAGCCGTAAGAGGAAGTGGGTGGGGATTTTGACTTTCCTTCGCCGGACCGGCAGAAGAGTTGGAAGCCTCAGCACTCGCACCCACCAGCGGCACAATCGCCGCCAGCGATTCCACCTCCGACAACACAATCCCCACCACCGCCTGAATCTTCGTCTGCGTAGCTGCATCCTGAATGTGCAGCCCCTCTAATAACCCCTGTAGGTTCGTCTGCACCGCGTTGATCGCCGCAGAAATCTGATTCAGAATCCCTGGCTTCGCCGTTGCATCCGCCGTCTGATAAGCCGTAATCAGCGACTGGATCAGCTGCAGATCCGCTCCCGCCTGCGTCCCCGCATTCTGAATCGTCTGCAAATCCGCCGCCGAGACGCTCTTCCCATCGAGCGCCGCCACCAGTGTGATAATATTCGCCGCCGCCGGAATCAGCGCCGCCACCACCTGCTCCGCCTCCGTAATCCAATTCAGAGAACATCCCGCCAGCGTAACCGTCACGCACAAAACGAGCCCCAACCCCGCCCGCCCAAATCGATTCCCGCTCTTCATGTCTCCTCCGTTATTCTTCTCAACTAGCCCCTGGGTGCCCCACCCTTGTCGCGCCTTCTGCGACAGGGTGGGGATTTTGACTTTCCGCACCCGCCAAACGTCCCGCCGTTCAGCCCTACGGCCAAAATAATGAAGCCCAGCGCCTCAGCGCCGGGCCCTGGCTCCCCACCCCCTACAGCCAACCACTCACTGCGACAACACAATCGGCTTAATCCCCACCGCAACCGTATTACCCACGATCGCCGCCGGCGTGCTCGCCGCCGTCATGTCCTGAGAGTGTCCCCACTGCGTTGAAACAGTTTGATTCCCCGTAGTGCACACCCCGCCCGAGCACGACTGTGACGAGTCCCAGATGATTCCGTAGAAGACCCCGGTCCGGTCGATCGTGCACCGATACACCGTCCCCGTTACAGAGCATGGAGAAGCCAGCGTCGCTCCGATCAGCCAGTCGTAAGTCTGCTGATAAGACGAAACCGACGTGGCCGGGTCGGTGACCGATGCGTACCACGCATCTCCCACCACGTTATAAGTCCAATTAGTAAGGTAAAATCGCGGCGGAAACGATGCCGCCATATCCGGGTCGGTGTACGGCGCCACGTACCCTAAAGTTGAGTACTGCGCCTCCCCATTCCACAACGGTTTGGCCTTTTCTGCCGTTTGCAGTATGCCCTGGATGTTCGCAATGTAGAGCGCCATCGCCGTTTCCACCGTGCACGGAGTCGATGTGCTGGTCGGACAATTATTCCCAGTCGCATCCCCCGGCTTCATGTGGAAGTTGATAATGTCCACCGCCGCCGCCGTCGCATTCGCCGGATTCGGACACGGCAGTTCATACGACGGAATCCCCGCCGTGTCGTTGCAATACAGCTGGTTCTGCGCGTAGGTGACAACCGCCGCACTGCTGGCATGCCCCGAGGCCATCACAATCTTCGCTGTCGAATCAATGGCCGTCGCAGTGCACGCCGTCGCAGTCCCATTCCCGTTCTGATGAATCACGTTCTGTCCGCCCTGACTGCCCAGGATGATGCAGCGGGCATCTTCCGTCAGCCGCGCCAGCTGCGCGAACGTCCCCATCCAGAAGCCAGTCGAGTCCGGCTCGTTCCATATTTCCCAATAGCGGATGTGTGCATGGTTCGTCAGATACCCCGAGTTGCCGTCCTGCCCGTTGGCGTGCTGGGCAATCTTTGTGATCCACGCCTTCCAAGTCGCGTTAGTCCCCGAGCCGTCCGCATTCAGATCGCTCGGTGGATAGCACTCCCCATTCCCGCCGCCCACCGCCGGCACTTGGTAATTGCAGCTCGTGTCAGTTGGATCTGAAGTAATCCAAGGTGGCGTCCGCGCCAGCGTGTACAAAGCCTCAAAAGTGCCTTCGCTGAAAGCTTGCGCCAAGTCGGAATCCAGGTTCGTGAACGTAAACGTCCCCGCCCCAGTTTCAATCGAAGGCCACTGCATCGGCGGAGAATCCCAGAAGCGTTGCATCCCGTAGTTATCCACTGGCCATGCCCCGCTCCCCGTGGTCGATTCCGAAAACCCGAAAAAAGGAGACGGTTGCAGCAGCGAAATCTGTCCTACCGAAAAATGTGAACTCGTCCCCGAGCCCGCCTTTCCATAGTTCGAGTAGCCCGCAAATGCATGCGCCCCAATCTCCCACCCGCTCCCAAAGTTATTCTGATTCAGCCCATTGATGTCGATCTCATACGCCGCTCCCAGGTTTTCCCCCGCATCCACCACCGGAGAACTCATGGTCGGACGAAAATCCACCCCGCCGCCAGCCGAATAAGCGCTCGCAGCCGGAGACTTGTAATAAAAATTCCCATCCGTCCCCGTCTCCAGCGTCCCCGTCATCAACCAATTCACCAAGCTAGTGTTCGTCTGAATCGTCGCCCCGCTCGCCTTGAAATCCTGAATCAGATTCGTAATCTCCGTCCCGCCCACCGGATCAGTCTGCGACAGCTCATTCAAATGCCAGAAAACTCCCCACGGCACTCCCCACACCTGCTCCTTCCAAACCAACGCCTTGATCTTCTGATTCAGCAAGCTCGGCGTAACCCCCGTCGACCCCATCCATGAAGGATTCACTCCGAAACTAGTGACGTTCTGCACATCGAACCCCGTTGCGTACGTATTACTCACTCCCAAATCTTCATTCAACGCTCCCCGAGCCCCCGAATACGGCACCCCCGCCGTAATCCCCTGCATCGTCGTAGTCTCATACCCTCCCGGATACACATACACCGGCGTCGCCGGCAGCCCCGTCAGATTCGCCGTCATCCAGTTCCGTGACAACGTGATCTCATCCGTAGTCAGCCGCGTCACATTCAACAGCATGTGATAAACCGAACTCTTCACATCGATGCCGCTAACATCCGCCAGATCCTGCGACAGCAACGCCGCAAACGTATAAGCCGAACATCCCGTCCCATAAGGCCCCTGGCAAGGCGTCAAGTACGAAGTCGTAAATTTCCCGGTGCCCGTAAGCGCGATGTTCAAATTTCCAATCGTTCCCTGCGCATCCCCCTGCGCCAGGTTGTAACTCACGCTGTCCGAAGCTCCTGTCACCGTAATCGTCAGCACCTTGCCACTGATGCTCAACGAGGCCGCTGTCCCCGAACCCGTGTACTGAATGTCGAGCGCGTCGGTATTCGTGTAATACGTATGCGAAATCGAGTGCGACGCCACATCCCGCCCCGCATTAATCCATCCCTGAAATTCCGACACCAGCGTCTGCGCCAGCGGATATCCCACCGTAATCGCCGCTCCCACCGGAACTCCCGCCGCATCCGCAATCGGCAGCACCGTCCCCGCGTAATAAGTGTCCGCTCCCACCGTCATTCCCGAATCGTCCACCGTCAAAGTGTTCTCTGCCGGATACCTCTGCCACACTTGCACCGCCGCCGGCGTGTCCACCGCAATATTCCCTGCCCCCGCCGTCGGCCCCGGCCCCGTTGCCGCCAGCACATCCGTCGATCCCGCCACCGCCAGGCTGGAAGCATAAAAATGACAGTACGAATAAGTCACCGCTCCCGTGTTATCCACCAGCGCCGAATCGCGATTCGCATACCCCTTGTCATTCACCATCGTGATCGCCGTCGCCGCCCCATCAAACCGGAACCCGTCATAATTCATGTGCGCTTCCGCGTTGTAAATCTTGATGTCCCCCGGCCCCGGCGCACTCTCATTCACGTAAAACCCCAACGGCTGCGTCCCCTGCGGAATCAGCGAATCACTTTCCATATTCGCAAACACCAGATGATCGCTGGCCCCTTGTACATACACCCCATAATCATCAAACCAGTTCACCAGAATGTGCTGAAAGCTAAGCCAGCTCTTCCCGTTGATGTTGATCACCGGCACATTGCTCAACCCCATCGGCACGATCGGCGCGTTGTAATATGTCGCCGGATTTCCCACCGAGTACACGTACACATACGTGCCCGAAAGATAAAAGTCCCACTGCGCTGTCAAATTCCCCGTGCCGAATGGAACCTTCTGTCCCCAAACCGACCCGAACAAACAAAAGTTGATCGCCGTATAGGTTCCCGTCACCGGCGTCAGCTGCGCCTTCCAGGCATTTCCAGTCACCAGCACCCACGCCGACGCAGGCACCGCGTAATACCCCGTCAAATTCGGCGCTGCCCCCGTCCCATACGCATCAAACGAAATCGGATTCCCCGAAGTCCCCGACGAAGGCGGCACCAGGCTCTCATTCCAAACATCTCCGCGCCGCAACAACACCGAATCCCCCGGCAAAAACGTCTGCCCATTCACCTGCCCCAAAGTCCGCCAAGGCGTCCCCACCGTCGTCCCGTTGTTGCCATCGTTCCCCAAACTCGAGCTCACGTAATAAGTAGTCCCCCAAGCCGGCGCGCCGTACACGAGCACCGCAACCGCGAAGATGACGCGCATAAAACCTGTCATCCTGAGCGCACCTGGCCAGGCCGCAAAGCGGTCTGGCTCGCGAAGTCGAAGGACCCCGTGCCCGCGTACGTCACCACCGGCTTGGACAAGAATTCTCACGGCAACTTTTTCTCCAGATCTGATTGTCGGCCAACAAAAAAAGCCATCGGCTCCAGCCAATGGCCCATACTGCGGGTGGATTCTGACTTCCCTAATACTCCGTCCCCACATCCGGCGAAAGCGCCGCACCCTCCGGTGTCACCCGGCTCTCCGTCGCAGAAGGCGATGCAATCAGCCCCCCTCCCGCACCCCACTCCATCACCACCGGATTCCGGTCGCTAAATTCAAACGACAGTATCGTCGTCGGCTGCCCCGCCTCTGGATCAATCTTGCTGCTCATATCCAATTCCTCCTTGAAAGAATTTATTTCTTGTCATCCTGAGCGGAGCCAACGTGATTCGCATCTCGAATCACGTTGCGAAGTCGAAGGACCCCGTGCTCCCTCAAGCCATCACCGGCTCGAACAGGAATTCTCACAGCAGCGTCCCATCAGTTCTGCATCTGATAGGTCACAATCGTCACGACGTTGGCCGCCGTCTGTGTACAGCCCGCTTCAGCGGTCGTCGTTTTGATCCGCAGAGCGTGCCCAGAAGCCACGTTGCTGCTGCCCGTCACCTGAGTGAAAAAGTTATTCCCATTGCTCAGCGCGATCGAGAAGCTCCCCACTTCCGCATTTGCCGTCCCATCCCATACTTGAACCACAGCCGACGTGGTGCACCCGGTCGGGTCCGTACCCGCCGACAGGTCGAACCCGGTCACCGTGATCGCAGCCGGAAGCGTCCAGGTGCAGAACTGCTCGCTCGTCCCCACGGTCGCAACCGGACACGCATAAGTCAGGTACTGCTCACCCCGCACGTAAGCCGTGGTCGCCACCTTCGTGCTGTTGTCCCCCGCCGCCTGCGTAGTCCCCACGCTCCCGCTCGGCAAAGTCAACGCATGCCCAAACGTATACCCACTCGAAGTATTCGTCGTCCCATCCGGCTCAGTCACCGTCCCAGTGAATGTCGGCGAGGCCAGTGGCGCAGCTCCCGTAATCTGCGCCACCGTATAATCGCCGCTCGTCGCCACCACCGCGCCTGTCCGCCCAAACACCGAACTCACCGTAGCCGCGACCGCGCTCACGCTCGACCCCGGCATATCGAAAAACATCTGCGCCGTCGTCCCGCCCGTCGTCGCCTGCAACACCCTCCCCAGAACCTGTACTCCATTAGGCTGCGCCGTCCCCGCATCGTGACACAGCGGATAAAATCCGCTGCTCGTCGGATTCTGTGTCGGCGACGCCACCACATAATCTCCGACCACAGTCGCTGTCGCATCGAAGTTGCAAAACGCCGATCCCGTCCGCACCAGCGTCACCGTCCCGCCCGTTCCCGGGACAAGGGGGGCAATCACCACCCCAATCACTCCCGACGTCGCTGCACTCGACGGCTTCACCGCACATCCCGCTGTCGTCAGCACCGCGAGTCCGTTGATCACCGTTCCGTTCGTTGTGTCATTGCACAGTTCATAACTCTCATCCGCGAATTTTCCCAACTCCAATCCGCTGTTGCTGCTTGTGTTCCCCGCCAGGTACACCGTCCCCGGGCGCAATCCCACTCCCGTCGACGCGCTGAACGTTCCAATGTTGTAAGCCTCATCCGCCCACGGCTTCAGATTCCCGCCAGTATCAATCGCCCATTTCAGCCCATTATTCAGCCAGAACCCCAGTCCCAACGCGCTTCCCGAAGGATCGCTCTCACTGCGCAACACCGCATAGTTATCCGTCGTATCGAACCCCAGCGAAGCCCGGGTCCACGTCGTACTGTTCGTATAGCTGTAATACACATGCAGATTCTGCGGAGTGGTCCCGTTGTACTCCCCCAAGTCATTCGCATCTTCCTGGAACAAGTTCGTGAAAAACGAACTCGTCGCCGTCGTCGCCACTTTCAGCGGTGTTCCCCCAGTCAATGAATTCGAAATATAAAAATTCCCATCATTCGATATCCCCAGCGCCGACATCCCCGCTCCCGCCGCCCCCATCGCCGTCCCCGGAATCGGCGAACTCACCATCCACGGCCCCGCCACATTCAGTTGCCCGTTCACCGTCACATTTCCACTGAAGTTCCCTGAAGCCGCTGCAATCCCGCCGCTTCCCCCATAAGTAAGAATCGTTCCACTGTCCGTCAGCGCGCTGTCTCCGCTCACCGCCGCCCCACTCCCCGCGTACAACGCCAGCTGCGATGCCCCGCCGCTGTTCACCGTCCCCGATCCTCCCGACCCCGCTCCGCAATCCGCCCCCGTGCCCGTCACCACTCCCGTACTGCTCACATGCAAGCACTGCACCGCCCCGGTAATTCCCGCCAACGTAATCCCCGTATTGAACTGCACCGGAACTTTGAAAGTTTTCAGACTCGCCGTCAACCCTTCCAGCCATGTTGTTCCACTCGTCCCCGCATCGTTGACGTAAAAGAAATGTCCCGCCGGCGCTCCGTAAGTCTGATCCTGCAACCCCACTGAACTCGAACTGTCTGTCCCAATAAAGCTGTCGAGAGCGCTCCCCGTCCTCACATAACCCGGCGTCGCGAAAGTTTGCTGCGGACTTCCATCCATCATGGTGATGATCTGCCGCGGCACCACGCTGTCCGCCGGCCCCGGATTAAAATTGAGCGCACCGCTGATCCCCGCCGTCCACGACCCCGACGCCGGACCAATCTGCACCACCTGCGCTCCCACATTCTTGTTGCCGTTTCCAGACGAATCACCAGCCGTATAAACTCCCCAATAAGGCGTGTAAGACGAGAATGTCCCCGCTTCGACCCCGCGCTTGCAAAACACCTTCGGCAGATAAGAAGTCGAGATGATCGCACTCGCCTGCCCGCACTGATTCAGATACGCGCTGCCTCCATTCCCCAAAATAATCGACCCTGGCCAGAACGGCAGCGTCGGCGTCCAAGCCGCAGTTGCCACTGTATAAGCCGTGGTCGCGGCCTGTGTATCAGTGTAAGTACAAATTCCGCTGCTATTGCAACTCCCGCTGGTTCCCGAAGGCGTAATCGTGAACGCATTCCCCGTGTACGGCGCCGAACTCGGCGCAGCCCCAATGGTCACCAGAATGTAGAAGCTTCTGCTCCCCGCTCCCACGAGATCAGGATTCGGCCAGTACAGCGGAATGCCCGTCCCACTTGTTGCCGGCAGTGCCGACCCAATGAACATCATCGGTCCGATCCCCAGATTCGCGTCGACCGGTACCACGTAATAGTTCCGCTGCGATCCCGCCGCTCCACCGGAAGCAAATTGCGGGAACACTCCCCCGATCGGCGCATCTCCCACCACCGTCAAAGCCTGCGCATTGTCGATGTATCCCGCGACCGCCGCCAGCGACCCCGGATAGAAAGGATTGTTACAAGATCCCGATTCGTTATAAACATTGCTCATCGACCACGGTTGCAACCCTCCGCCGTAGTAAATCGCATACTGGTTCACTCCCTGGATCACGCTGTCCTGCACGTCCAGCGTGTTTCCTGCCACGTTTCTCACGCCGTTTCCACTGCACTGCATGGAGGCTTCCAAATGGTGCAAATATCCCACGGGCGCCGCCCCTTGATCCCCGCGCAGGTACACCATATTCGAGCAAAAATTGGCATCGCAGCGGAACGCCCCGCCGGATCCCTCATTCGTCATTCCATCAATCTTGAAGCTCTGGTCGTTACCTACCACCACGCCTTCGTGGAACAATCCGCCACTCAACCCGGCATTGAACTTGATGTCCTGCAGCCGCGCCCCATCCGTCTCCGCCTCGATCGCCGTATTCTCAATTGCCACCCACCCAAACCCCGAGGACGACGAAAACGTGGCCGTGCCCATCGTGTATTCAAACTGCGTCGCCGTCAGTCCCGTCGCCAGCACCTGCACCCGCGCCTCTTGTTCCTGCACCGGCGTCGTGTAATAAAGGATCACCCAGTCCCCCGCGATCAGGTTGTGATTGCTGGAGGTTGTGATCGTGTAAGTCCCCGCGGACGCCGACACCGAAGAAATGTGCGCGCCGGTTACGTTCACCGCCGACTGCAACTCCAACCCCACGACCGTCGACGCATTCGCTCCTCCCGCATACGTCCCCACCATCAGACAAGTCGACCGCGTATAACACGCCCAGTCCGCCCCGTACCCATTCAGCATGCTCTTGGAGGCCTTCAGAAACACCGGCCAGTAAATGTTGTAGTTAGCACTGTTCGCCCCCCCGGTCGGAACCTCTTGAATCACCGCATGGCTCATCCCACTGCCCGCCGCTACGTTGATCGCCTCCTGATTGCCGCCATTGGCCGCGCCCACCGTGTATCCCGCGCTGTGCGCGTGCGCCGTCGTCACCGTGATGGTCCCCGTTGATGCCCCCGACGAGCACGTCCCTCCCGTAACCGCCACCGCTTCCGCGGTTCCCGTTCCCGCAATGTAAACCGCATACTGCGCGCTCGTATTATTCGACGTGTCCACGCCCGCCGGACATGGCGTCAGATGAATCGTATTGTTTCCCGCCGTCGCCAGGTTATCCGCCGGCGACTGCACCCAGTTGTAGCTCGACACCACAAACGAAATCCCGGCCAGATTATTGGTCGAGAACTGCGTTCCCGCCGCCTGCGTAATAATCTGGTTGACTCCCGTGCTCGGATTCGTGGAAACATTTCCCCCTCCGCTTCCACACGCGGCCCAGGTTCCGTTGCCCACCAGGCAAGTCGCTGCACTCGCCGTGCCCGTCCCCAATTCGCTCGCGGGAACCAATCCCGAAATCAAACTCGCCGCCGCCGCCAGCCCCGTGTCCACATACTGCTTGGTCGAAGCCTGCAAAGCCGCCACCGGATTTCCCGGCAAAGTAATCGGCCCCGTCATCGTCCCACCGACGGTCGGCAAATAATTCCCCGCTCCCACATTCTCGACCGACGTGTCTACATATCCCTTACTCGCTACGTCCCCCGTGTTCACCGGCGTCGGCACATTCGGCGAAACAGTGAAGGACTTGACCCCCGTGACCGTCTGGCTCCCGCTCAGCTGCACTACCCCCGCCAGTTGCGTATTCACGTACTGCGTTGAAACCGGTTGCCCCGCCGTCCCATCTCCCGGCGTCGTCTGCACTCCCGCCAGGTTCACCGGAGAAGTCGTCGGCACCAGCCAGTACTCCGTCTTCACCTCGTCCGGCCCCAACTGAAACACGACCGTGTAATACATTCCCGCCGGAGTCGCTCCCACGTTCGGCACCAACGCCACGCTGAGCGCCCCACTCGCGCCCAGCGTCACCTGCGTCACCCCTCCCGCCACCGCCGTCCCACTCGCCGTCACAAACGCCGGCCATGTGATGATCAACGTCCCCGAAGCCGTAGTTCCGTCCGCCAAATAAACCGTGTCCGCAACCGTGGTCGTCGTGGGCCCACTCTGCGGACCCGGCTCCGCTCCGAAAGCCGAAAGCCGGAAGCCCGAAGCCGCAATCACCACCGTCAGCACCCAATAAAAAAGCCGCCCCATAGGGCGGCGGCCCGCGTCAAACATCGTCTCCTCCATCTCAATCCAATGTTGTGGCCAATTCCAATGTGGAGCGGACACTCCTGTCCGCTGCTCGTTCCAGCGCTACGAAACCTTCGTCCCCAAAAATGAAAGGGGCCCGCCAGGGCTCCCGTTTCCCAGATCCACTCATCTAACAGTCACGCGTCATGGCACTTACTCGATCGCATTGTCATCCCGACCGGAGCTTGCTCTTCCCGCAGGGAAGAGCAAGCGTAGTGGAGGGACCTGCTGTTCCCCGATGGCCAAAACATGCCTACACCTTTACCCCACTCCCAAAAACTCCTCCACACTCCGCACATACACCTCGGCAAAATCCGCCACCGCGCGCCGCCCCTCAATCAAATGCATCGCGTCCTCCAGCGTCCATCCCATTGACCCCAACAGCGCCAACGCCATCATCGGCGCCCGATGCACGCCCGCCGCACAATGGATGAACACCTTCGCATCCGTTCCCTCCAACGCTGCCAGCGCAAAATCCACTCCGCGCCGAAACAACTCCGCCGGCTTCGCCTCGAAATCGTCGTCCGTCGGATTCCACAGCACCTCGACACCGTGCTCCAATCCCAGTTCCGTATCATCAAACTCGATCTGCATGTCGATGATGTGCGTGATCCCCGCCCCCGCCACCTTCGCCATGTTGTCCGAGTTCCAGATCCCGCCCCCGACCGCGATCCGGTCGGTCAACCATGTAATATCCATCCCTGTCCTATAAGCCTTCTTCGGGGTGCCCCACCCTTGTCGCGTTCTTTGCGACAGAGCTTGCCCTGAGCTAGCCGGAGGGGTGGGGCTTTTGACATTCGATTTCTCCGCAACCCAAACCGACACCGCCGCTTCTCTTCGCGCTGGGTGCCCCATTTCTCGCGTCCTTTGCGAGAAAGCCTGCCCCGAGCTTGTCGAAGGGAGGGGATTTTGACTTTCGATTCGTCTCACGCCCTCGCCTCATTCTACGGTAATCGTTCCCACCACCACAGCGACTTCGTGATCTGGGTGCCCCATTTCTCGCGCGCTCTTTGCGCGAGAAGTGGGCGGGGCTCATCTCCCCTCGTACTCACCCCAGCACCGGATTCTTGCTCCCGTCCACCGACTCCGTGCCGCCGGTTTTTCCCTCGGCGCTCTCCGCAGCAACTTTCTGCGGAATCGCCGCTTCCACGTGATCGTCTTCCTCATCCCGTGCGATCGGCTCCTCGGGAAGATTCAACCGGTGCAGCAAAGTCCTCGCCAGACAGTCTTCGTCCACCGTAGCCTGGCTCCCATCCGTCGACTCCGGATAAATCTCCGCCATCTCAAACAAATATTTCACCGTCGCCAGCTGTCCCTTCTTGCCCTCGTCGATCACCGCCTGTGTCATAGTCGTGGCTTCCAACCCTACCATCTGCGCCAGTTCCTTCCGAATTTCCTTGAGATTCAGTTCTGCCTTGCCCTTCCGCGTTTTTTTCTTGGCAGCTTTCTTCTTTGCCTTCTTGCTCGTTGCTTTCTTTTTGATCATCCCATGCTCGATCCCCGTACAGTTTCAAATTTTCCCCAAAAACACCGAGGGCGCGACCCGAAAGGCGCGCCCTCTGCTAAGAGTTTGTTTTTTTCTTACTCTCTATATCCAGAATAGCAAATCGCGAAGGGTAAACCGGAAAATTTTTAAAATTTATATTTCCCTTCTTCGCAATCACTTGCAGCGATTTGGTCGTTTTCACCCCCTTGACAAGAATTTTTCGGAATCGAGTCGAGCCTCTCCATGAGCCCCACTTCCAGCAAAATCTCGCTAAACAGGTCCAAAACGACTGGAACATAAGTTCGCACCGTTCGCTCCGTGCAGCCCAACAGCCGGCCAGTGGCTGCCTGGTCATGCTCTTGCAGAATATGCCGCGCAATGATTTGCCGCGAAAATCCATCCAGCCGGTCCAGACACGTCTCCATGTCGTGCACGAAGATCACCCGATCCTCAAACGTGACAACCGTATACGCCGTCACCTTCGCCCGGAAGAATTCCGATCCCAGCAGCGACGGCAGTCTCCCCGCTTCGATCGAGTAACGAAGATAGCGCCTCAACATCGCGACCGTCCGTCCCCGGTAGATCCGCCGCGCCCGCTCGCGATCCTCCCGTTCTTGGCGCGACTCGAACGACGGAGCACCCGGAACGCCCGTCTGCTCCTCGTCCGCAGCCGGCAAGGCCGGCATCGCCGCTGCTGACTCCGGTTCTTCAGTCTCCCCGGGTGTCTGCGCCCTTCGCGCCGGAAACTGGTGCTCGGGAACTCCCCGCAAGGTTGGTTTCCCGATCGATTGTCGCGGCGGCCCGGGAAATTCAGCGCTCGCCTCGATTTCCACCCGCACCGCTCCGATCGCGATTCCTGCAATCACTTCTCTCATGCCGCACCGCCGGCAGCTTCAAAGTCGTCTAGGCCCTCTTCATCGACTTCAAACCCGTATTCCTCGATCGCAGTGTGGGGCCGAATCGGAAGCGCAATTCTCTGCGGCTTCTTCTTCGGAGCCGGCAAATCCGCCACCATGGGCTGACACTTCTCGCAGTAGACGATTCCCGCGCCACGCTCCCGCACCCACAACCCGCCGCAGTGCTCGCAGTACTTCAATTCCACGCCGACTTCGTTCTTGTTTTTATCTTTGCCGCTGTGCTCGTTTTTCATCACTCCTCCGAATGTTTCGAATTGGAAGTTCTTCGCCCGCCCGTGCTGCCTGGTCTCACCAGCGCGGATGCCGCAAACCCAGTCAGTCCAAAACAGAAAAAGCCCTGCGCCGATTTCCGCCAACTCGCGGAAACCGAACGCAGGGCTCGTTTCTCTTACGACGACCTGCTTGAGCTATTTCGTTTTATGGAGTTCTAGAAAAATCCCCATCGCCGCCCGACCAAAATGATTCGGACCACTTCTGTTCGCCGCTCCGTCCCTCCACTTTCGCGCCTAACGCGCGCTCTCGTCGTCTCCCCGCCTGCCATGCCGCTGGTGGAAGTAGCCTTCCTCGTATCCCGACTTGAGCACTCGTCCGTTTTGCATCACCACGCTCACCCGCCCCGTGAAGCCGAGTGACAACAGCAGGTGTTCCATGGAAGCCGATAACACTTCAGCCGACTTCACCTTCCTGCGAAATTCGCCGAAGTCCTTCTCTTCATTCGAGTTCGAGTTATCTGTTTGACTTCTACCAGAGAGCATATGGGCCCCTATAATGCGGCGATCGTATAACTGTGAATTTTCTCAGTCAAGGTTGGATAGGTAGTGTCCTAACAGAGCGTTGCTGACTGGTGGCGGCCTCGAAAGTGAGGGCCGCCAGTTCGTCACGCCTTCGACCCCTTTTGCTCGTAAGGCACCATAAAATCCAATTCCTGCTGACCGCCGAACCGCTGAATCACCCTTTTTTCGTATTGTTCACGATTGGCGGACGATTCTGCCATTTCTAATATTCTCCCAAGCTGGATACTCAATGCCCTTGCTCCGATTTCATTTAGGAATTGAAACAGCTTTTTCTTGCGGTCTCCATCCTTCGCCTTAAGAGCCTTCAAGAGCTCGAATATTTTCCCGTTGCTCTTGGCTAGGGGATAGTAGACATGCTTAACCGTCAGATGCTTGAATTGCCAAGGTTTACCGCGACGCAAGACAGGTATCTCATAAAGGTTGTGCCATTGCATGTAAAGTGCAGGGGGGAATTCTGACTCGTATTTTCTGGCTTCTTCTTGCACGTACAGTTTGAATGCCTGTATCACCTCTTCTTTGGTCACGTCGTATCCGGCCAATGCGTAAACTAAGCCCTGAATACCAGCCTTGGCCGAAGCGCCAAGAATGATATGCGCTTGCTGCGCGACGTGTAGTTGCTGCCTATTCAATCTTCCTTGCGATTCTGCCGCAATAATCGCCTTACATACGTCAATCAAGAGGGTCGCATCAAAGCCGTGTACCAAACCCAGCGCGCCGCCACTACCCCATTGAAATCTAAGGGGTTGCGCTATTTTCTCACTCAGTTGCGCGCCGATAAATCCTGCCATTGATTTGCTTGCTAGGAATCGAGGAAATGCGTTGCCGCGAGAGGCAAGCCCCAGAGCTTGTCCCATGCCCGTTTGACTGATTACGGCGGTCTTTCTTTCGTCGTCCAAGACGTAACAATCCACATCTGCGCCGAACTCTTCCTTGAAACTGCCTTTGTGTGTAGCTCTCGGCAACGGTTCTTTACCAGCTTTAGCCCAGCGCGCCTCTACCGCAGCGCGCGCGATTTCGCTTCGCCGTTCGGAAGATAGATTGTTGGCTCTAGCCTCGCCGCCCTTTGAGGCTCCGAGCTTAGACAGCTTTTTGGCTGCGTCGGACGTGAGTTTGAAAGGTTGGTCGCTCATAAGGGCACCATATACTTGCCCGAGAAAGAAAGCAACATATTTCTTGACTACGTGCCCGAGCAAGTATAGATTGTTTTGAGCATAAAGAAGCCCCGACTCAGCGCTAACTGAATCAGGGCTTGAATCCATCACAGCTTTCGCCGGGATGAGACTCGCAACTTCATTATCCGGCAAGTGGGCTGTGAAACTCAAGAGGTTTCACGATGACGTGCCACAATTGCCAGATTCAATGCCGCAAGTTTGGAACCCACCGCAACGGCCTACAACGCTTCCGCTGTAACCAGTGCCGCAAGACGTTTACCGAAGATCACGCCACGCCGCTAGATACCATGCGCCTGCCCATGGACAAGGCCGCGCAAGTATTGCGCCTGATGGTGGAAGGCATGAGCGTTCGCGCCATTGAGCGAATCACCGGAGTGCATCGCGACACGATTCTCCGGTTGCTCTTGCTCTCTGCTGAGAAGATCACCACGAAGCTACGCCACACTTTCGAGAATCTGGAAATCGCCCGCATTCAGGTTGATGAGATTCACTGCTTCGTCCAGAAACGTGAGCGCCGCGTATCCATTGAAGAATCCGCCGAAGTGGGCGAACAGTACACGTTCATTGGAATGGACGCGGACACGAAAGTCGTTTTCTCATGGCACACTGGCAAGCGCACCACGGCTAACACAATGGAGTTCATGCGCGATCTGTACTCGCGCACCGCATGGGGTTTGCATCCTCAGCTCACTAGCGACGGCTGGGGGCCGTATCGCTTGGCTGTGGCAGCAACGTTCCGCGATTCGGTTGACTTCGCTCAACTGCAAAAGGTGTACGGGCCAAGTTCCCCAGGTCGCGGCGGATACGCCCCACCACGGTTCCGGGAGGCAGTATCCAGAGTCATCACAGGGAATCCCGACAGGCAGTACGTGAGCACCAGCTATATCGAGAGGCAGAATTTAACCCTTCGGATGGCGAGCCGGAGGTTTACGCGCCTCACGAATGCGTTTAGTAAGAAACTGTCGCATCTGAAAGCCGCGCTAACGCTCCACTTCGCTTATTACAATTTCTGCCGAGTTCATCAGTCGTTAAAGAAAACACCTTGCATGGCAGCCGGAATTACAGATCATGTGTGGAGCGTGGACGAATTGTTTTCCTCGTAAGTCACTGCATGGTAAACATTTATCTGGTAATTGGCCGATAGTGCCATTGCCTAATTCGTTACCATGCCGATAAAATAGCCTGTGACGGTCAAAGTTGGTTCCTCTCAGAGTACCGTTGACTGCAACTCCGCCCCCGCAAAAAAGGTATTGACAGATTGCCCGCCATCATGAAAATGGTGGCCGTACAGCGCCATCCGAGGATTCCAGCCGGATGGGGAATGGAGTCGCGTAACATGAGCACCTTGAATGCTGTTAGCTCCATGCCGCAAACTTTAATCCGTATCAACGCGCAACTTCCGTGGAGGTTCACTATCGGCAGCGGCGGTAACTATGTGGCTGTGTGCGATCCGCTAAAGTTGACTTTGCAGGCTGAAACTTGGGGCGATTTAATGCAGGACACCGCCGAAGTCTTGAACCTTATTTTCATGGATTTGTTGAGGGATAATCAACTCGATGCGTTCTTGCAAGCGCACGGTTGGAGTCTTACGGGCCCCGCGACACAAAATCAGCAGAACGTGCGATTCGACGTGCCGTTCTTCTTTGTCCCGGAGATGGCTTCCAATGGTGCCCAGACCTACGCTTGTAAATAGGATTAGAGAGCTAAATTACCATCTACATCAAGAAACACAGCGTGTCCACATTTACCGAAAGCGGGGGAGCAATCCTCCCCATTATGTGACGATTCGGAAGTGCGACAAGCTAGAAGATGAATTCGTTAGAAGCACGCTAAACCAAGTGGGCCTGAAGCAAGAAGAGATAGAAAAATTCATCGCCGAATATAAATGCCATCCCTAAGGGGAGCGGCTTTCCCCTCCCCAATCCAGCTCAGCAAACGCACCGTTACGCGCTCTTCTCCACTCCCTCTTCTAGCACTCTCTCTGCGTCTAATATCCAAGCGCGGATTACTTCACGAATGCCGTAGTCGGTAGTGGCATCGTAGGCTTGTCTGAGGGCGATAAGGTCATCCGCGATATGCAATCGTTCCGCAATAGAAATCATAGGTTTGAAGGGCAGGCTTACGCAAAGGAGACCGCCCCTGATCTGCCTGAGGGGCTGGGACGGCCTCCTTGCGGTGTCCAGCAAATGGCAGTCTCCCACGTTCTGGGAAGCGTTGTCTGTGACGGACGAACATCAGTCCTGTGGAAATTCAGCAACGCAGGTTTCCCCCACTTAACTCCCATCCCTGTAGCACAGACGTGCGCTTCCAGCCTGCCAACCTAGCCTGCTATAAAGACCACCTTCCCTCAGAAAGCGAGTACAAAATGGCGTACTACAAGTATCCCGCTATTCTCAGACAGTGGGATCATGCGGAGTTCGACAAACTCTACGAGCCCGGAACGACCGCTTCATGGTCTGGCATTTACAACTGCCAAGGCTGCGGTAGAGAAATCGTACACACTACTGGGAAACCACTGCCACCACAGAATCATCATCAACACACTCCGGCACAGGGGAAAATTCAATGGCGTTTGATTGTGACGGATGCGGCGTCTTAGGAAGCACTAGTAGAAGTGCTTGAATAGGCTCCTGTGGGGTGATTGCCCACAGGAGCCTTGCCATTTGGGGGAGAGACTCGGCCACACCAATCAGCCTTGACGCAGGAATGTTCTCCTGCATAAATTCCAAAACCATTTTCGCATGTTCATCTATAACGATTTCCATTTGATTTATCCTCCGGTTAAATTTTGCAACGCACTGTTAGGACACTACCGGTTGGATACACCAACGCGGCCTGTGGAAATCTTCTCGCGCCTCAGTTCAATTGTCATTCCGAACCGGGTGCCCCATTTCTCGCGCGTTCTTTGCGCGAGAAGTGGGGATTTTCGCTATACTCGCCGCCATGAAGTTCAAAATCCTGCAAGATAATCTCCGCAAAGTGCTTTGGGAGCGCATCGAGGCAGGCGAACTCAGTGGCCTGCTCCTCGCCCAGCAGACCGGATTCAAACAAGCCCACATCTCCAACTTCCTCAACCGCAAGCGCGGCCTCAGCCTCGAAGGCATGGACAAAGTACTCTCCGTGCAGCATCTTTCCGTGCTCGACCTGCTCGATCCCGCCGAAGTCAACAAGCGCGCCTCCATCCTGCCCCCCAGCGACGACGAATTTGAAAATGTTGTGCTCACCGACGCTTCCATCGCTGCTACCCAGCCTCTTATCACCAGCATGCGCGTCAAAGAAATTCTCAAGTTCAAGAAAAGCTTTCTGCACAAGCTGAAAGCCGATACCGAAGGCGATCGCTCCAGCTGGCAGCGTTTCGTACTCATCAGACTCGACAGTCGGCTCGACGCCCGACTCGACACCCGGCTCGATCCCCAACTCGATCCCCGACTCGGTGCCCGGTCCGATGTCCAGGAAGCCATGACCATGTATCCTCGCCTCATGCCCGGAGCCACCCTGCTGATCGACCGCCATTACAACGCACTCCGGCCATATCGCAAAGGCGAATTCAATATGTACGCTGTTCTGAAAAACGATACTTGCGTGGTCCGATACGTCGAAGTGGCAGGGAATCATCTAGTCTTGCGTCCCCACAACCACTCTTCGCCCATTGAAGTTATCGCCATGGAAGAGAACAAACGCGCCGCCGACTACATCGTCGGCCGCGTCTGCCAGGTAGGATTCGAAGCGTAGACGGCTCCTCAATGCGAGATCGTCTACTTTCTTACCTTGGCCGACCCCTGCGCGCCGGAGAACTGAGAATCGTAGGAGTAGACCACCTGATCGCGGTAGATCACTTCCGTGGACCACCACCCTAGAAAGGCAGCGAGGGTGAGAATGAAAGAAAGCGCGACCAGCGGTCCCCAGTTCTTTACCTCAAGTTCTGCGGTGGAGGAACAGAAAAGGCAACGTGCGGCATCGCCTGCCTGCTCTGCTTTAGGTTCGCGAGTATCGAGCGACCTCGGCAACGCAAACCACAACAACCGCATCCCAGCGATTGCGAGGAGCACCAGAGTGAACTCCAAGTACGGCGGATCGGGAGGAAACCGGAGATGATCGTTCGCGAGATGGTGATGCCCGGCGATCAGCGCCAGGGCAGTTAAGAGAATTGCGAAAACATTGGCCGCTACCGCGAAAGTCCAGCGCCCCCAGGGGCGCGGTTTGTCGCCGGTGGCGGATTTGTCGCGAGAGCCAGCCTCGTTGCGGGAGCGAGCTTTATCGCCAGGCGCAGGTCTGCGGGTAAGGATCGACCCCCAGGCAAACAGGCAAAGCGAAAACGCGATCAGGCCATTGAACGCCGCGCCCCGCAATACCATGATCTGGTCATGTAACTGGCGGAGGCGCGCGGAGTAGTCTCCCTTGTCCATCAAGGTGTTTTCCTGGAGCCCGAAAACGTGCGCCATGATTTTCACAAACCGGGCCGGGTTGTCCCCATCCTTCGGCTTTGGGATCCAACCCGCCATGAAATACTGGCAAACTGATCCGTAGCCCTTCAAAGCCTGCATCTCACTGGCCATTGCAGAATCCGTTCCCGAAGGAACTTTAGGCACCAGACCTTGCCGATCATCCTCCGCCATTTCTCCGGCCAATGCGGGGTCCCATATTTCTCTGGCCAATCCAGAATCTGCCTCCTGAGAATTTTCGGTCGGCGGATTTTTCGGGGGAGGGTCGCAATAGACATGGGCGCGGATTCGGTCCTCGGTAACGGGCCAGCGGAGCAGGTGCCCATATGGCTTTCCAGCAAACTCGATGTAAATATCGTCGTCGTTGAAAAAATCCTGCGCAATGCGCGACACGGCCGAGCCCAACGTGTATGTCATGGCGAACAACAGAATCCCCGCCGGTATCTGCGCCTGGTGGTGGTTCACCCAGTCCAGAGCGTGCTTCACATGATTCTCGCCTTCGGAAAAGAACAGGTGGATGACGAGGAACACCCACGGAAGCGCGAGCGCTCCCACAATCGTGATGTCAAACGCGATCGTGAGAGCGCCCAACGAGTCCTCCAATTCTGACGTGAACAGTCTTGACTTCAACCTGCAAGACGTTTGCCGGCCACGTTTGCCTGCAACTATTTCAACGCCGCCAGCAGCTTTGCGCCGTTGGGAGTGCCCCAGCCGGTGCAGGCATCCCAGCCCGGTCCCGCCGCGAAGTTGCCGTCGAGCAACCCGTCGGTGTCGTTGTTGCCCTGGGTGATGTCATTCAATACCTTGCTCGGTCCGATGCTCGAATACAGCAAGGCATTGAAGTTCCCCACCCGGGCGTTGAGTTGCTGGTTGCATCGCGCGATGAGCGCGCCCCAGAGTGGCGCGGCCGCGCTGGTTCCTCCCACCGTGCTGAACTTGCCTCCGGAACACGTCAGGTAGCCCGTGTCTGGATCAGCGTTGGCGGCCACGTCAGGAATTCCACGGCCATGAAAGTTGCCCGGATTAATCGACGGCGGGACAATTCCTTTCTGCCAGGAGGGAACGGGAATGTAGTCGCTGATGCCGCCGCCGGTGCCGTCACCAGGACCATCATTCCAAACCGTCTCGGCGGCGATTGCGGGTACCTTGCCGGCCGTCTTGTGCAGAGTGGTGCCGCCGACTGCCAGCACACTTGGATCGGTCGCCGGGTAATTCACATGTGCCCGGCCGTCCTGGACCTGCGCCTCCGATCCGTCATCCCCGGTGGAAACGCAAACTGTGATGCCCAGTTGCGCGGCCGCCAGGAAACTTTCGCCGATGTGGTCGATGGCCGCCGGAGTCCACGGGATGGAGTTTTGAAACGGCTGGTTCTCATCCCATCCATAGCTGATGGAAACCACCGACGGGTCATGGGTCTGGTCGGCAATGACCGCGCTGATCGCGTCAACCAGCCCCTTCTCGTCGAAGGTGGAGAAGTAGACGGCAATCGTGGCCTGGGGACAGATCGCACCCGCCACATCAATGTCGAGCATGACCTCCATGGTGGTGTCCGGGTCGGAGGCGGGGTCGGTGGAAACGTCGTCGACGGAAATCGGAATCACGGTGGGCTTCGCAATGCCGATTTTCTTGAAGTAAGCGGTAACGCTCTCATCTTCCACACCGCCGCCGAACTCGAGCAGGCCGATGCACTGGCCTTCCCCAGTGGCAGTGGGGAAGCTGTAGAGCTCCGCCAGTTCCTGCGGCTCGAAGCCGGACTGGCGGCGTGAGGTGCTGGTGCCAGCAGCCGCCGGAGTTAAAACCGTGACCGATTTTTTCGCCTTGTCCCGCCGCAGGTGACGGTGATTGTTGAAACCGAAGACTCCGGTCACCGCGCCTTTGAGCTCCTCGGGAATCGAGACGGGGCCAGTGTGCGCGTGGAAGTCGCCCAGCTTGTCGTTATGGTAGTCGAACAGCGATACACCGAAAGCCGCGCTGATGTCCTTTACCGTGCCGGCCAGGCGCATGCGGGCCGCTCCCGGTTCGCTGCGGGTGACTTGCAGGTTGTGGGCCTTGGCGTAGGCCGTGATCTTATTCACGGCGTCGGTTGAAGATCCAAATTCGCTTTCCAGTTGATCGCGCGTCATATATTTCCGTTCGCGCGGTTTCTGCTTTTCCATGACGGCTAGACTGGGCAGCGCTTTCTTGCGCGGGAGTCCCAGCGTGACTTCAATCCATTGGTTGGGGCTGGTTTTGTGCTGAAGCATTGACCCAGCCGGCAACGTGTGGGTGCTGTTGGGCAGTTGAATCTGCTGCATATTTCCTCCTTCTGATACTCATCGAACGATACTCATCGGACGATACTCATCGAACGCTAAAGGAAACGGAGCTGGTGGCCGCGGGCCTGACTCGCGTTCGTCAGGACCGTGCTTGCCGGCGCCGACTGTTGCTGCGGTAATACAACTCCTTGCGGTAGTACAACTCTTGCGGTTATGCAAATAACGAGCACGCTCCTTCCTCGTGCCTGCCCTGCGCAGGTCTCAGCTCATTCCCGCGATGACACCCCAGCAGGCAAAGGCGCTGTTCAATGTTGTGCAGTACTGGTAGACGCCGTAAATGGCGCCGGCCAGGCTGCTCAACGCTTTCGCCGGGTCGGATTGCTGGCCCAGGCCCGGGTCGACGATTTGCGGCTCCGACGCGTTGCGCACGGAAAGCCATTTCGGCTGTTTGCCGGCCCCCAGCTCGCCGAGAGCGAAGAACGCGAAGGCGTCATCGGTGTCGTTCATGATGCCTTCGTTCTGCAGTTTTTCGTTGTTGGTCGAGTCGTCCACGGTGAGAAAGTCGGCGGAAACGATATCCATCGGCTGCGGTGCAGGAGCTGGGTTGATGCTGGTCGCGTAGATGGAAGGGGCGGTGGTGTTTTTCTTGAGGAACGAGTACTGCGGGCGTGTGCCGATCTTCGCGTAGCACTGCTGCAGTCCGGGCAGCGACAGTTTGGTGAAATTCTGGGCCGCGTACTTGATGTACTGGTCGTTCACCGTGGGCGAACTGGTCAGCTGGGTCTGGTTCTTGCTCAGGGTGTTGAGCTGGGCCAGCGAGCCGCTGTAGGTTTTCTGCAGATGGAAGCGCGCGGAGCTGGTGATGGCCACGTCACCGCACTGAATGTGGCTGCCGACTCCCCCCGCCGTCCCCGTGCTGATGACCAGCTTCGGCGCCAATTCGCCGGCTAGTTGCCTGATCACCGGGATGAACGGAACCTGCAGTCCGTTGCCTTTGGGATGGAGTTCGCTTTTGTAGAGCACAACGTTAACGTTTCCAATTTTCATCGGATACAGGAAGCCGAGGATGCCCGCCTTGATGGCGTCGTCGCCCTCCTCGATCATCGGCTTGAACGTGCTGAAATTGTGGCCGTACCCATACCAGGTCTTCTGTCGGGACTCGTCCCAGGCGGAATTGCCGGTGAAGACGTCGAGCAGAGCCATGATTTCGTACTCCGTATACAGCAGGACCAGCACGTCGCAGGGCGCGCTCAGCGCCGTCGTGATAGTTTGGCCGGGAGTGTGGCCGCTGAAGGCCCCCGGCGTGGGGGAAAGACCGGTGGGAAAGCTGAAGGACGGCAGCTTAACAACCACGGGGTTCTCATTCTGAGCCGCGACCCGAAAGCTGTCCGTCTTAGAAACGCCGACAAAAGAGCGGCTGGCAAAGTTAGTGGGAAAACCGTTGCTCACGTCAAACCTCCTCGATCGAAAAAGATCCCGGCGATCCGTGGAACGCCGGCGAGATTTCAAGTTGCGTGTTATTTCAAATCCTTCAGGTCAGCCTGCAACTGCGCCATGTCGAAGCCCTGTGGCGCCTTCTCGCTCCCATTCAGATAGTCCGTGCTTAGAATCGCGTAGGCTTCGTCGCAATACGCTTCCCAGAAGGTCCACGTCATCCCCTGCAGCGCTCCCCACGTCACCACTGTGACCCCGCGCGCGTCGTAAGCAACGACCGGGACCGCATGTCCGCCCCAGGAACCGGGCTTGCCGTTGCCGGTGGTTCCTCCCGGCGGCACCGACCAGGGCTGGTGATTCTGCGTCTGCGCCTGCGCGCTGATGGGCAACTGCAATCCGATGTAGCAGCCTTCGAAGATGTAAACCGAATCCATGATGTGGGTGTGGTTGCCCGGTTCGAGCGACACATACGCGCCAATCTTGTGGCCGGCGATGCCGCTCTGGCGCCAGTAGTTCAGCACATCGACCTCTTGCGCGCCGTTGTCGTTGGCTCCGGTCGTGGGGTTGTAGCCGGTGATGGCCGAGTAGGCGGCGACGATCTGCGCGTCAGTGGGCGTGAACATTTTCTTGCCCGCGTTCGCGGTCCACTCCATGAGCAGATGTCCGGCGGCAGCGCAGGTGCAGTCGCCGATCTGGTCGTTGTCCATCATTCCCCAAGCGGATCCGACCTTCTTGCTGAGATCGAAAGTGGCGGGCGGCGCGGGCAGCGCCGGAGTCATGTAGGTGGCGAGCAGCAGGGCGCGCGGATCGTGCCGCGCCGTCCCCTTGCCCAGTTTCAGTTTGTGGGGATCGATCTGCGCCTTGCGGTCCGACCGCATGGCGACGCTTTGTCGCGACGCGGGTAATTCGCTTTCGAGCTTCTTCACAGCCATTTGGAAATCTCCTTTTGGCGAGAGTTCAGAATGATGGTTCAGAATTGCTGCGATGTTTCGAACAGGGGTCCGGCCGCTCGCGGAAAACGCCTTCGCGAACAGGAGTTACTGAGGGAAGAAATCGGGCAGAATCTTACCCCTGAACCCAGGCAGGCTCAACGGGGTGGGCGGACTTGTTACGAAAACCGAACAAAAGGGTCGTTAGGATTCGTCGTCGAAGATTCGTATGCGCAAGATTCGTAACAGGGCATGCCTTCAGGCATGCCCTGTTCAGCACCCCGTATGCAGCCGTTATCTCGCGACGCGCTTCTTACGGCATCGCTGAAGCGATGCCCTGATACGAATCTTTTTTCGGCTGGATCGCTACCCGGCGTTTTGGGGGGAAGGATGCTAGTGAAGGATGCGCGCTTGAATCCGGGAGACGAATTTCGGCAGGTGGCTGACCACGGCCTGCTGCAGGCCGGGTCCAAACTCGTGTAAAAGATTCATGCCCGTGTCGTTGCCGACGTTGGAACCGAAATCGCTGAGCGGCGCCGTCTTCGAGCGCGCCCGGTATTTGCGGGAGGCGCTGTCCGCCGCGACCGCAGTCGCCAGCCGGAGGAAATAAGTAGAGTTGAACCTGCGCTTGCCTGACTGGTCACGGGTGAGCAGAACCCGCGAAGCCGCGTCGGTGGCCCGACCCAGGACGGTGTTGTTGTCCGACGGCCGGTAACGCAAATTTGGATTGTTCAATGACGGATATAAGCGTCTGAAAAATAAGGCGCTGGAGTTTGACTGAGCCGGGTGCTGATCGGCATCGAAAGCAAGGGCGGCCTGAAAACGGGCGGTCGCGACCGGCATTCCGACAGCGGCGACATTCAACGGAGCGTGCGCTTCATACGTAATTTCTTGAACGGGATGGACTTGACTTAGAACCAAGGCTGACGGCGCATCGGGTAAGGATGATTGTGACGATGACTTAGAAGATGTCGACGGGCGGTCACTTTGACAGAACGCCGCGCACATAGCGCAGAGGAAGAAACAAACGATCCGGAAAAGTGTAATCCGTTTCACCATAACTGAAATTTGCCCGCAGGCAAACTCCTTCACTATCAGCGCGCAGGCCATTCGTAAGCTTGATTCCGCGGCTACTTCAGTCTGACCGTAGCATTTCACGTGCCAACTGTCTGAGCACCATTGCTCATAATCGAGGGCCTCACATCTTGGTTGAGGAACCATGTCGTCCAGGTTGCCCGGACAGTGCGACAAATCCCACACGAGGGCATGAAGGATGGTCATGAGGGGCGGACCCTCCCTTCGGCTAGATTCGTATCAGGGCATCGCTTCAGCGATGCCGACAAGGGCTCAGAAAGAAGCGGCTTCAGCCGCTGGGTTTCGGCCTACGGGCCGCAGCGGCTGAAGCCGATTTCAAACTTCGCGCTGAGACGGTATGCCTGAAGGCACATCCTGATACGAATTTTGCCGAAGGGAAGGTCCGCCCCACGCTCTTACAGCCAGAAGTCGCGGTTGGGCGCTGCGGATGGGCTTTGGGCGGCGCTGGCGGCGCGGCCCATATTCGGTTCGACGCTGGGCTCGACGCGGTTGCGGCCGGCATTTTTGGCCTGGTACATGGCGACGTCGGCGGCGCGCAGGAGTTTCTCAATTTCCGCGGCGGTCTGGCCGGTGGCTACGCCCAGGCTCAGACTGACTTGCACATTCGTCCCTCCGGCCATGATGCTGCAGCCGGCGACGTGGCTGCGCACGCGCTCGGCGAGTTCCCAGGTTTCGGTCGGACCGCAGTTGGGCGCGACGATCAGAAATTCCTCTCCGCCGATGCGTCCCACGGAATCGTACGGGCGGACCACTGCGGCAATGCTGCTGGCGATGATGCGCAGAACCGTGTCGCCCGCGGCGTGACCGCGACTGTCGTTGATGGCTTTGAAGTGGTCCACATCGATCATGATCAGGCCGACGGGTTCGTGGTCGCGCTCGGAGCGCAACAGATCGCGCTCCAGAATCGCCAGAATCGCTTTGCGGTTCCACAGACTGGTCAGGCCATCGCGCGAAGCTTCGCGGCGCAGCGCTTCTTTGGTGACCAGCAGCCGGTTCTGCGTGACCAGCAGGCGCGCGCTCGAACACACGAATGACAGAAACACGACGATCGCGGCCAATCCCAGGCGCTCGCGCGCAATACGCAGCGACATGAACAGCACCAGCAGCGGGTACAGCAGATAAAAGATCTCACTGTAGATTCGCTTTTCGCGCCGCGGCGGCTCGTGGGTAATTTCCGGCGCTTCCGCCTGTTTCCAGGTAGCCGCCATGATGGCGGGGATCACCAGCAGGGCGCTCCACAAAAGATCGAACCAGGCGCCCGTATTCAGACCGCGTCCCGGCCCGTAGTAGTAGAGTGCATCCACGGCTCCGGATAGCGCGAGGAAGATGCCCATGCGTCCGAACAATACCCGGATGTCGCGCACGCGGCTGATGGCGGCTCGCAAAATAAAAGATCCCGCCACAAAACAATAGCCGACGAAGTAAGGAGCCCAAACCTCGTGCGCCAGCTCACCCGGCGATTCCGCTTTGGGCAGATAGAAGAAATACACATAGGCAGCGACGCAAACCAGCACGCCCTGCCCGAAGTCGAGTGCAACCAGGGTGTCCACCTCGCCGGCCGCTTTGTCCGGATCGAGAAAGATCGCCATGGCCAGCGGAACAAACCAGAAGCTGAACAACAGATTGTTGGTCCACCCCACGGCCGGAGTCGGGACCAGATCGTTGTAAACAGTAAGAATCTGCGCCACCATCCACAACGTGTAGGCGACCGCCGTCAGGCGCCAGAAGGAGAGCGCAATTCCCTCGGAACGGCGGCTGGCCTCGACCACGGCGTAGACCAGCACCGCCCCCAACGCGAGCTGAATCACGTCTGACACCAGGGGACCGGGAGGTTTGGTGCCAAGTGCCGCAACCACGCCGACGTGCACCAGCCACAACAGGCCGGTAAACATCACGACGATGCGCGTGCGTGGCAATGCAGTTCCTTTCATTTCGAAGCAGCCTTCAGGAGTGAGCTTTAATGACAAGCTTCGCTGACAAGCTTTGATGACGATCTCTACAGATCGTGTCGCAGGAAGGAGTTAACCGGAATGCGAATGACTCGGCTTCGTCACTTTCACGGGCGGCCCACTTCCACTGAGACCCCAACCCACCAGTATCCCGCGTCCCGCGGCCTATTTCACCTGACCATAGTACCCCTGCCGGGATTACTACCCAACGGAAATCCGCGGCAGTCTTCACGCCACGGTTCGAGGATTTCCGGAGGATTTCCACAGGCCGAGCCGATCCTCGCGAGATATGATCCCGGAGCAAGCTGGCGAACGAGTCAGGGAAGGGAAGGCAGGGATATGGCGGCAGAAATCGGAATTTCGCGACTCGGACAGATTGCCATCAATGCGCACGACGTGGATCGCGCGTCCGCTTTCTATCAGGATGCGCTGGGGCTGAAGCTGCTGTTCAAGGCTGGCCCGGGGCTGGCGTTTTTCGACTGCGGGGGAGTGCGCCTGATGCTGACTCGGCCGGAGAAGCCTGAGTTCGACCATCCCAGCTCCGTGCTTTATTTTATGGTGCCCGACCTTCGAGCTGCGCACGCCACCATGAAAGAGAAAGGCGTGCAGTTCGAAGATGAGCCGCACCTGATCGCGAAAATGCCCGACCATGATTTGTGGATGACGTTTTTTCGCGACAGCGAGGGGAATTTATTGGGATTGATGTGCGAAGTAAAAACGGGCGAGGTGAAGCGGTGAGATGCAGGCCTGAGAAATCCGGCTTTGGCTTTATTGCCAACCGGCGAGTGAAAAAAGTAAATCCGACGCAATGAGCCACCAGGCCAAACGCCATGCCTCGCCGGACCATGCCGCTTCGGCGGATTCCCGTGTTCCCCCGGCGCTCGAAAGCTTTCCCGCCGAGCACCGTCGCGGCTTGCTGCCCGAGCGCTACTTTCGCTGGCGGGGCGGGGAGATCACGCGGCTGGAGGCTTTTTGCGACGTAGTATTCGGCTTCGCGCTCACTCTGCTGGTAGTGTCTTTGGAAGTGCCGCGCAATTACGCGGAAATGATGGCGGCCATGCGCGGGTTCCTGCCCTTTGCCGTTTGTTTCGCGCAACTGGTAATGATCTGGCTGGCGCACTACCGCTTTTCGCGGCGCTTTGGGTTGGAAGATCCGTACACGGTGTTTCTGAATATCGTGCTGTTGTTCCTGGTTCTGTTCTATGTGTATCCGCTCAAATTTGTTTTTACTCTCGTGTTTTCGCAGTTGACCGGCAGTGACATCGCGCGCGGCATCGGATGGCATGAAGCGGCGGTGCTCATGCGCATTTACGCCGCTGGGTTCACGGCGGTTTTCGCTCTTTTTGCCTTGATGTATTTTCACGCCTATAAGTTGCGCGCCGTGCTCGAGCTGAATCCCATCGAAGTGATGCTGACGCAACATTCGCTTCAGGAGAACGTCATCATGGCGGTCGTCGGCGCCGTGTCGTTCGCGCTGTCTTACGAGAGCCCAGGATTGGCGGGATGGTGGTACTTCGTGCTCGGCCCGGTTCTCGGAATCCACGGCGCGATTTACGGCAAGCGGGTGCGGCGGCTGGCGGAAAAAATGGGGCTGGGGTAGGAGCGCACTCGGCGTCAGACTTAGGACCTCAGACTCCAGTCCTGAGGCCTGCTTGCCTCTGCTATCATCGCTGGCGGAGTTATTTCGCATCATGTACTACCTCGACGACGAAGACTTTGAGGACGATGAGACACCCGTCATATCTGATCGAGGAAGAGGAGAAGGAATCATGGACGAAGCCGCCGGCACAAGCTCAGGCGCTGGACGCCGTAATGAAGACATTGCACTCGATCTGATGAAGTTCATCGCCATGACCACGGGCTACGGTAAGACCGCCAGCAGTGGAGGCGTCGGCTTTAGCGGCGGCGGCGCAGCCGCCAAGCCGGAGGACTATGCCACGCATCTGCTCGAGCTGTACGGCAAATGTCTGGGCGCGGTGGGCGCGAAGAAGTAGTTGAGCCCGTCGGGCAGGGATTAGCGCTTCAACTTGGGCCGGACTCTTTTCTTGTCGAGATCCGGATTCACCGACCGATGTCATCCTGCAGGAGCGCGGCAAGCGCTCCGGAGGGACCGTAGGAAACCTGGACATCGGTTGTGCTGATGCGAGGAGCGCCCGACTGCATGAAGTACGGGCACTCCCATCTACAGCATCAACAGTGTTGGACGGGCGTAAGGTCCCTCGCCCGGCTGTCGCCGCTCAGGATGACATCGGAAATGATTTTGAAATTGGGCTACTACCCAGTTACGGGTTGAACAGCATTCGTTTCACTTCGACTGTCCGGCCGTGAACTGAATTCCCAGCTGATCAAATAGAAAGCTGTAGACGTCGGTGTTCTGCTCGACGGCTTCGTCGAGGGAGGCGCCAATCAGTCCGTGGCCGGCGCTGGATGACGTGCGCAGCAGGATGGGGTGACCAGAACTGTTGGCCGCTTGCAGGCGTGCGATCATCTTGCGCGATTGCATGGGGTTGACGCGGTGATCGTTTTCTCCGGTGGGCATTAGGATTGCGGGATAGGCCGTACCGTCTTTCACGTGATGGTAGGGGGAATAGGCGTAGAGCGCCTTGAACTGGTCGGCATCTTTTACGGTGCCGAATTCGGTGATGTTGAAGGCGCCGTTGGGATCGAGTTCGACGCGCAGCATGTCGTAGATGCCAACGTAAGACACGACCGCGCGAAACAGGTCAGGCCGCTGGGTGAAGGCCGCGCCCATCAGCAGGCCTCCGTTGCTGCCGCCGAGAATCGCGAGATGAGCCGGGGAAGTGTATTTCTGGTCGATTAAGTATTGCGCGCAGGCCAGGAAGTCATCGAACACATTCTGTTTGCGAGTGAGGTTGCCGGTCAGGTGCCATTCGTCGCCATATTCGGCGCCGCCGCGCAGGTTGGCGCGCACCAGGATGCCGCCCTGGTCGAGCCAGAGACGTCCGTTCGACCCGATGAAGCCGGGTTTCGTGCTGATGCCGTATCCGCCGTAACCATTGAGCAGCAGGGGGTTGGCGCCATCCAGCTTGGTGGTCTTTAGCCGAATGATGTTGACCGGAACCCGGGTGCCGTCTTTGGAAGTGGCAAACTCGCGCACGACTTCGGCGTCGTCGAAGTGAATGGGCGAGGTCTGGACCAGTGCGGTCGGAAGCGCTTTTCCCTGCGCGGCGTCGAAGCGGAACCAGGCCGGAGGATTTAGAAACGTGGAAGTCAAGAACAACACATCGCCGCCGCCGTCGGGAATCATCTGGCCCACCGAGGAGATGGGCGGCAGCGGCACTTCTCCCATGGATTCGAAGGCGGGCGCGGCGCCGCGCTGGCCGGGCTCGGAAGCTTTTCTTCCGAAGATGCGCACCCGCGAGGGCCCGCCCATGATGTCGATCACGTAGAGGCGTCCCCAGGTGGGCACGAAATCTTCAATCGAGGCGCGATTACTTTCGTCCGCCCCGCCGGGAGTTTGCGGAACGACTACTTTGGCTTCTGCCAGATCGAGCTTGGAGAGCGGCAAGCGCAGAATCTGACCGCGCGGAGCGTCTTTGCGCGAGAGCAGGTAGAGCGCCGGGTCCACGCCAAACTTTACCGAGACGATTCGGTCTTCGAAGTGGGTGAGCTGGGTCCACTTGCCGTCGGAATCCATCAGGTAGTGCGCAAACTGGCCGCCATCGCCGTTGCCGACCGAGACCAGCAGCCAGTCTCCGTCATCGCTGGTGAGTACGCGAGTTTCGGCGATGCGGGGGAAATCTTTGCCGATGACGTAGGTGTCTTGCTTAGCGTCGGTGCCGAGGTGGTGAAAGTAAACCTGCTGGTAGAAGTTGGCGTCTTCCTGCGGACGCTCGTTGCCTTGTGGATAGCGCGTGTAGTAGAAGCCGGAGTTGTCGGCTTTCCAGGCAATGCTGCCGCCGGCGGTGGCGAAATTCACGCGGGGGACGACGTCCGGGAGCTCCCTGCCCGTGGCCACTTCGAAGATGTGCGCCGCGGCATCTTCTGAGCCGTTCTCCGACAGCGCGGTGGCGACGTATATGCCGCCGAAAGACGGCACATAGAAGTCAACCGCGAGCGATCCCTTGGCGCTGGCCGTGTTGGGATCGAAGATGACGCGGGCGCTGGCGGGATCGTCGGCAGAACGCAGCACGACCAGCATGGGCTGCTGCCGCGGCGGCTGATTCTTCATGGCGAACAACATTCCGGCGCGGAATTGCAGATCGTAGTAGGACGCCGAGGTGGTGCCGATCAACTGTTTCAGGCGAGCTTTGATGGCGGCGCGTGCCGGCAGGTGGTCGAGATATTCGCGGGTGTGCGCGTTTTCGGCCGCGCTCCACTGCTTCACCGCGGGGTCGTCCCAATTTTCCAGCCAGCGGTAGTCGTCGGTAACTTTGATCCCAAAATATTCGTCGGTGACGGGATGTTTGGGAGTATCGGGAGGCTTCGGGATGGACGCGGTCTGCGCGATCGCGGAGGAGGTGAGAAGGCAGAGGAACAAGCTAAGAGACAAGCAGAAAGATAGAACGAGCAGGGCACGGCGTGTGGTCGGCATAGCGGGCCTCTCCGGGGCGGCGCGGGAATTATACAAGGCAGTGGAAGAGAAAAACCGCGCCCATACCGGGCGCGGTTTGACGTTGGAGCGAGTTTTTTTGGGGGGGAGGGCCTCGCGACCAACCAACAACTTAGTGGCGCTTCTTGCCTTTCTTCTTCGCCGGTTTTTTCGCAGCTTTCTTGGCTGGCTTTTTAGCGGCTTTCTTCTTGGCTGCTTTCTTGGGAGCCTTCTTCGCCGCTTTCTTCTTCGCCGGCTTTTTCGCAGCCGGTTTCTTGGCCGCTTTCTTTTTCGCTTTGGGCTTGCCACCACCACCGCTGGGGGCGGATGGCGCGGGCTTGGGCTTGGGCGCGGGAGGTGGAGGAACAGGGGGCGGTTCGCTGGCTACGGGAGCGGGCAGGCCGGATTCTTCTTCCTCCTCTTCCTCTTCGAAATCTTCTTCGAGCGACTCGCTGTAGGCGCCGCTGTCGCCGAATTCTTCTTCTTCATCGCGTGCGTAGAGAGTGGGATCGTCGAACGTCATTGTTCCTCCTGATTCAGTGGCGGCTGGGGGCGGATGGGGCTCCCTGGCTGCGGGCACAAAAGAATTTAAAAGACCACCGGAACCTTCTGCTGGAACGGCGCGCGATTATAGCACGATGTTCCGTGCAGTTTGCAAGGACTGCGGACAACAGGGCAGCCGTGCGTTTTGCTGCTTGAAAGAGAAAACCGTCAACCACGAAGGGCACGAAGGATCACGAAGGACCTCGTTTTGGATGGGTGTCCTTGGTGTGACTTCGTGTCCTTCGTGGTTAGAAATCCTCGAACTGCACCACCGCCGGACACAGACTGCTGGCTATCCTGTTATCACAGCGGGGCGGGAAAAGGGAAGGAGAAAAAGAAGATTGGGCGGAAGGTCTCGTTTTTCAGCGCGCCGATTGCACGAGCAGGATCATGCCGGGGCGGAGGACGGAGACGTTGCGGTTATCGCGCTGGAGGGCGGCGACCGTTGTTTTGTAGAGATTGGCGATGGAGTAGAGGGTCTCGCCGGTTTTGACTTTGTGGTGAACTACGGCTGCCTGCGCCGTTTCCATTCGCTCGATCTGCGCCGATTTGGTGGCTGGAGGCTTCACCGTGGCCGTCTCCGTGGGCTTGGCTGGGGCTGCCGGATGTTTTGCCTTTCGTGCCGAGGCTACTTCGGCCTCGTGCGTGCCCGGGGAAACTGGCAGGTGCAGGGCGAGGACTCGGCGTCCGGTGAGGCTGTTGCCGCGGATGCCGTTCCAGCGGCGCAGCATTTGTGGCGAAACGCCGAAGTTTTCGGCGACGGTTTCGACGGTGTCTCCGCTGTGAACTTTGTAGCGGGTGATGCGACGGGAGTAGGTCGCGGTGTCGCTCACCGGATGCTTTCCGGGTGTGACTGGAATTACCAGCTTGGCGTCGGCTTCGAGTTCGGTGTCTTCAAGATGGTTGGCTGCGGCGATTGACTTCGCCGTGGTGCGGTAGGTGCGGGCCAGCGTAGCCAGAGTGTCTCCGGAGTGGACTGTGTGGTAGCGCCACCATAGCCGCATATCGGGCGGGATGGAGGCGACGGCAGTTTCGTACTGATCTTTCGTCCCGGCGGGCAGGTGCAGCTCGAACTTGCCATCGCGCGGGGTGGTCAGACGCAACAGGCTGGGATTCAGGTCTTGTAATTCGTCGGGCGTGGAGTTCACGCACTCGGCTACCAGACGAAGATCGACAGGATAGTCGATGGTCACCGAGTCGGACTCCAACGGGCGATCCATGGCGATCGAGGCTAATCCGTACTGTGACGGATTCTTGGCCATGATGGTCACGGCCAGAATGATGGGCACGTAATTCTTGGTTTCTTTGGGCAGAACGTTGCGGTTGTAGAGTTCCCAGAAGTCGGCGTAGCCGGTGCGCTTCACGGCCGCCTGCACCGTGCCGGGGCCGGAATTGTAGGCGGCCATGGCGAGATACCAGTCGCCGAACTGGTTATAGAGATCTTTCAGGTGGTGAGCGGCGGCGCGGGTGGACTTTTGAGGGTCCTGGCGGTCGTCAACCCACTGGTTGTGGGAGAGGCCGTAATCGCGGCCGCGCGAGGCCATGAACTGCCAGATGCCACGGGCGCCGGCGCGCGACACGGCGAGGGGATGGAATCCTGACTCGGCCTGCGCCAGATAGATCAGATCCTGCGGGATGCCCTCCTCTTTCAAAGTGGTCACGATCATGTCGTGGTAGCGGCCAGAGCGGGCGAAGGCGCGCTCGAAAGGGCCGCGTCCGTGGCCGGAGAAGTAGGTGATGTAGCCGGCGACCTGGTCGGTCATCATCAGCGGCAGGTCGGAGCGGGTGTGCTTGATTTCGGCCTGCGCTTTGGCTTTGACGCCGGCATCGGCCGCGGGAGTCATGTCGTTGGTTACATCGATGGGCGCGGGCTCGGATTTCTGCTGGGCTTCCTGAGATTGATCGGAATCGGTTGATGGACCACCGGGGTAGAGTTCGTTCACACCCTGGACAATATGGTCGAATTCTTTTTGCAGGCGATCGTCAGAGCGGACGTCGAGATTGCTGCTTAACAGGGCGTTCAGCGCGTTGTCGAAATTCTGCTTGGCCTCTTCGTGCTGGCCCGCTTGATAATTGGCGAGTCCAGCCTGGTATTCCTTTTCCGACCGGGCGATCAGATCGGCGACCGGGTCGGGAACCGGGACGGAAGCCTGGCTGGGTTCGGATGATTGAGGGGCGGCTTCGGGTGCGACTGGCTGCTGCGAAGCATGTTGCGGTTGGGCCGCGGCCTGCGATGGTGGCGCTGGAGTCGTAGCGGCCGGCGAATGCAGAGCGGGTGCGCTTCCGGGCGGCAGCAGGGAAACCGGTTTCTGCGCCGTTTGGCAGGCACTGGCCCCGAGAAGCAACGCGGCGAGCGCGGCTGTCCGAAGCTTTCTCTGCGTCTGTGGGTTGGCTAATCGCATGTATTGCTATGAGATGCGCGCTTCTCCTCTGTGTATGCCGGTTGAATTCTACCAAATCGTACGCGGCGGCTGGGTCCGGGTCAATCGCCGAAACGGGCCCCGCGAGGTTACTTTCGGCACCTGCTCGCGTTACCGGAAGAGGCATCACCAGGAAGTCGCACCCGGAACTCAGGGATTGGATGGCTGATCGTCTGCCCTGGGTTGTCGGCCGGGGCCGCGTTTCACACCCGCCAGTAATCTGGCCGCCAGGTCTGGATCGCCTTTTTGATGTCGGCGCGGGACAGTTTCTCATTCAACGCGCGCTCGGCCAGCTTCGAGTCGTAGCCAATGAAGTGTAATGGCGATGTTACGCCGCGACCGGGACGGCCTTTCTCTGCAATCAAATCTGAGTTCGCTGTGTATCATCGCCAGCCGGAGTATCGGTTCTGGACGGCGGGTTCCAATCGAGCGGTTTCGGCCAATAGCCAACCTTTCCGTATTCCTCAATGTAGGTGGCGTCCAGATTAGTCAGTACAAAGTAGCAAATCAGCGCAACGGCAACCGAAGCGGCGAACAGGAAGATTTGTGTGAAGCTACCCAGTGGGCAGAATATCGCAACAACTCCTGCAATTCCGGCTATGGCTTTGAGGATTACTACAAGAATCCGCCTTGCTGGACCAATAGTGTTTGAAGGCGCGTCACCCATTTGAACGACTGGTTGCGTCAGTGGCAGCGGCGGCCGGAGAGTTGCACCGCAGTTCCTGCAAAAAATGAGCCCATCATCTGCAGGAACACCGCATTGAGGGCAGCGCCTTGCGGTGACGACGTTTTGGGTAGCATCGTCCATCGAACTCTTACACTCGCCAGTAATCCGGCCGCCAGGTCTGGATCGCCTTCTTGATGTCGGCGCGGGACAGTTTCTCATTCAACGCGCGCTCGGCTAGCTTCGCGACTTCGGCGTCGGAGGCGAAGCGCAGGGCGCAGAGCTGATCTACGGTTAACTCGGGGATACGGGAACGGAACGGCTCTGGCGAGAGCTGGGCCAGGCGCAGGCGCTCTTCCAGGCGGATGACGCGATCCTGAACCTTCACCGAGTACAGTCGCACCTTCAACACCAGGACGAGGCAGGCGGTGGCGAGCAGAATCAGCAGGAAGGCATGAAAGTTGTCGCGGAAGTCGCTGTCCGCGAGATGCGCGAAAAAATGGACCAGGGTCAGCAGCAGAGCAAGCCCGAAGACGGGGAGCAGGAAGAAATGAAACAGCGGGTCCCAGCGAGTGTGATCGGCGAAGCTCTGGGGCTTGTTCTCGGGCATGGCGGGCTCCTTGCGGGAAGACGAGCCAGTTTAGCAGAATCGGGATGGAGCCTTCGCGGGGTGTTGCCTGGGCGGATTGAGATTTCCACGAAATAGGTGCCGGGGGAGATCCCTCCCGCGGCTGAAGTACGCCGCGCTTCGGGATGACGCAAGGGCCAGAGATTCAAAGTGAGCCACTCAGAAACAATCAGCGCGCGCTCTGTGTTGCTTCTCAGCGTGTAGAATCGCTCGTTGCTGGAATCTGTTTGCAGGAATGCGTCTGCTGGAATCCATCTGGCACGACGACGAATCCAAACTTCTATGAAAGCAATTCAAGTCAAACAACCGGGTGGGCCGGAGGCGATGGAACTGGTGGAGTTGCCGGTTCCGGAGCCGAAGGCGAGTGAAGCGGTGGTGAAACTGGCCGCTTCGGGCGTGAACTTCATTGATGTGTACTTCCGAGAGGGGCGCTACAAGGCTCCGCTGCCGCTGGTGTTGGGACAAGAGGGCGCGGGAGTAGTGACGGCGGTGGGCTCCGACGTGCGGTCAGTGAAAAACGGCGATCGCGTGGCGTGGAGCGGGCCTCTGGGCGCCTACGCCGAGTATGCGGCGATGCCCGCGGACCGGCTGGTGCCGATTCCATCGGGAGTGACCGACCAGCAGGCGGCTTCGGCCATGTTGCAGGGGATGACGGCGCACTATCTCTCGCATGACACGTATCCGCTGAAACGCGGCGAGACGGCGCTGGTGCATGCGGCGGCTGGAGGCGTGGGACTGCTGCTAACGCAGATGGCGCACAACATTGGCGCGCGCGTGATTGCCACGGTCTCAACCGACGAGAAGGCGAAGCTGGCGCGCGAAGCCGGCGCGGACGAAGTGATTCTTTATACGCAGTCCGATTTTGAAGTGGAGACGAAGCGGCTGACCGGCGGCAAGGGCGTCGACGTGGTTTACGATTCGGTGGGCAAGACTACGTTTGAGAAGGGACTGAACGTTCTGCGGCCGCGTGGGATGATGGTGCTGTTTGGCGGGTCGAGCGGGGCGGTGCCTCCGTTTGATCTGATTGGGCTGTCGCAGAAGGGGTCGCTCTACGTGACGCGGCCGTCTTTGCTGAACTATATTGCGTCGCGAGAGGAGTTAGTGGCGCGGTCAGGCGCGGTGTTTGGCATGATTGCTGCCGGGAAGCTCAAGTTGCGGATCGATCATAAGTATCCGCTGGCTGAGGCGCAGCGGGCGCATCGCGAGCTGGAAGGGCGAAAGACTACGGGGAAGTTGTTGCTGATACCGTAGGTTTGGTGTTAGGTCGTAGGTGTTGGGTCTTAGGTCGGATTGAAACCGAGACAGGACCCGACACTCAAGACCCAAGACCTGAAAACCATGAAAGCGATTCGCGTGCAGCACACGGGCGGGCCGGAGGTGATGGAACTGGGCGAAGTTCCGCTGCCGCAGCCGAAGCCCACGGAAGCTGTGGTGAAAGTATCCGTCGCTGGGGTGAACTCGATTGATGGGCATTTCCGCGACGGAAGCTTGCGGACGCCGCTGCCGTTTATCCCGGGGCAGGAAGGCGCCGGGGTGGTTTCGGCGGTGGGTGCGCGGGCGAAGACGGTGAAGGTCGGCGACCGCGTGGCGTGGAGCGGAGTGTTGGGATCGTATGCGGAGTTCGTGGTGTCGCCTGAGGAACATCTGGTGCCTGTGCCGGCGAACGTGACCGACGAGCAGGCCGCCGCTGCCATGATGCATGGGTTGACCGCGCACTATCTGGCGAACGATGCGCACAAGCTGAAAGCGGGCGAGACGGCGCTGGTGCACGCGGCCGCGGGCGGTGTGGGACTGTTGCTGGTGCAGATGGCGCGCGCCATCGGAGCTCGCGTGATTGGCACGGCGTCGAGCGAAGAGAAGGCGCGGCTGGCGCGCGAAGCGGGCGCGGAGGAAGTGATCGTGTTTACGCAGCAGGATTTTGAGGTTGAAGTGAAGCGGCTGACCGGCGGCAAAGGCGTTGATGTGGTGTATGACGGCGTGGGGAAGGCGACGTTCGAGAAAAATCTGAACGTGCTGCGTCCGCGGGGGATGCTCGTGCTCTACGGCATGTCGAGTGGGCCGGTGCCGCCGGTGGATCCGGCGAAGCTGTCGGAGAAAGGGTCGCTGTACATGGCCCGGACTACGCTGGCGCACTTCACGGCCACGCGCGAGGAATTGTTGGCGCGTACCGGGGCGCTGTTTGCGATGATCGGCGACGGCAAACTCAAGGTGAGGATTGCGAAGACGTATCCGCTGGCGGAAGCGGCCCAGGCGCACCGCGACATGGAAGCGCGGAAGATCGCGGGGAAACTGTTGCTTACGCTATAAATCTGCGATAACAACGACGTTCCAAATTGATGGAGATGCGTGATGCCGCGTTTTCTGATCGTGGTAGCTTTTGTGCTTTGCATTTTCGATCTTTCGACACAAGCTCGAGCCCAAGATGCCGTGCCAGGGCATTATCTATTTGCCTGGACTGGCGATCCCGAGGGCAAGGGCGACGATTTTCTTGCGGTCATCGACGCCGATCCGGCGTCTCCGACGTACGGACACCTGGTGACGACCGTCGTTACCGATCAAAAGACAATGAAGGTGCATCACACCGAGTACACCATGCCCGCCAGCGGCATGCTGTTTGCCAACGATCACGATGCCGGACGAACTTTTATTTTCGATGTGCGTGATCCGCTGCGTCCGACGATCGCAACTTCGTTCACTGATATGGCGGGATATATGCATCCGCATTCCTATTTGCGCTTGCCGAATGGGCATGTGCTGGCGACGTTTCAGTACGTTCATCGCGACGATCATCACGATATGAGCGGCATGATGGCAGCCACCGGGGGCATTGTAGAAATTGACGATCAGGGCAAAGTCATCCGATCGAGCAGCAGCGCCGACCCTGCGTTTGCCGATGCTCTGCTGACGCCCTACAGTCTGGTGGTATTGCCGGAGCTCGATCGTGTGGTGTCGACGAACTCTTCCATGCATCTCACCGAGGTTTTTCAAGGAGTCACGTACCAGGTGTGGAGGCTTTCTGATCTCAAGCTGCTCAAGACGGCTTATTTCGATGTCGGCGAAAACCGCTACGGGCAGATCAGTCCAGAAGAGCCGCGGCTCGGCCCGGATGGATCGGTGTACGTACAAACGCTGGGCTGCGGAATCGAGCGCATTACTGATATTTCCAAAGAGGAGCCGAAGTCACAACTGGTTTACAGCTTTCCCGGGGACTGGTGCGGAGTCCCCACCATCATCGGACATTTTCTGGTGCAGAGCGTGCCTTCGATCCACAGCCTGATTGCGATCGATATTACGAATCCGGTGAAGCCGGTGGAAGTTTCCCGCCAGAAGATCGCCGATGATTTCCGGCCGCATTGGACAGGATGGGACCAGAAAACGCACCGTATCGTTGTGACCGGGACCGGTCCCCGCATTTATTTGCTGACGTTCAATCCTGCAACTGGGGCTCTGGCCATGGACACCGCGTTCCACGATGAAGAAGGGCAACCCGGTTTCAATTGCGACCGCGAGTGGCCGCACGGATGGAAGGGCTCCGGCCTGCCCCATGGAGTGGTTTTTTCGCGGTGAAAATCAGCGATTGCCAGCGCGCTTAATAACCGCGCGTGTAGTGCTTCGCATATTCTGGCGCTTCTTCTCCTGGCAGCAACCTTGCGTCGTCGATCGGCGGACGTGCGACCATTTCCAGCGGGATGACTCCGGCCCACGTCGGAAAGGCGTAGTCTTCTTCGTCGTCGATGGCTGGGCCCTGGCGGACTTTGGCGGAGAATTCTTCGATGGGGACGCGTAGGACCGAGGTTTGTTTGAGTTCGCGTTCGTTGGGCTGACGGGAGTCTTCCCAGCGGCCGGGGAGGATGTGTTCGGAGAGAAGGCGCAGGGCTTCTAACTTTTCTTGCGGAGCGTCGACCAGCGTGGCTTTGCCTAGAATCACCACCGAGCGGTAGTTCATGGAGTGATTGAAAATCGAGCGGGCGAGTACGAGGCCGTCGAGCAGGGTCACGGTGATGCAGACATTAACCCCTTCCTTCATCTGCTTCAGCATGCGGCTGGCGGCGGAGCCGTGAATGTAGAGGCTGGCGTCCTTGCGGCCGTAGGAAGTTGGAATGACGAAGGGTTGGCCGTCAACGGCGAAGCCGACATGGCAGAGGAAGCCTTCATCGAGGATCTGGTAGACGGCCTCGCGATCGTAGATGCCGCGAAAAGCTTCGCGGACCACGCGGGTGCGCGCGCTGGGCATTTGAGTTTCAGACATTGGGGAACGGACTCCGGGCAAGCGCCAAGGATGGGTGAAGGGAGAGTGTAACACTGGAAAACCGCTGTCAGCTATCAGCTATTAGCTCTCGGTTTTCAGCGCTGGTAGTGGGTAATGTATCAGTTTGAAATTCTTAGAAGTCGGGAGAAAAGAGCACACGGAGCAGGAACCAAAAACCCTCGTGGATGATACCGTAGATAAACCCAATCACTGCAAGCAAACCTAGAATTCCCTTTGCCCACGTGGGGAGTGGATCGACGATTTTGTCTATCGCTCTCGAGATCAGTCCCATTAAGCGGCGCTCTTCTTTCTGTAAGGACAGCGCTTCGCTGGTTTCGGCATGTAATTGTCTGCCATCGTCACGATTTTCTTCAAGGCTCCGAACGTGATTGGCGCATTAAGGTCTAAGGTCCGAGGTCTGGTATTTGTTGTCGCGATAGATGCGGGTGAATAGGATCGCGACGATTATTAGCACGATGGGAGTGAAGATGCTGGCTTCGGGGCCGACGCTGCCGCCGGTGAGCCAGCGCGGGCCGCTGAACACGGAGCCGAAGAGATTGTGATACGGAGCGATGCCGCTGTCGGGAACACCGTAGAAGAACGTTTGGCCCCAATCCCATCCGGCGTGGAAACCGACGGCCCACCAGAGATTGCCGCGGCGGAGGAGGAACAGGCAGAACAGCAGGCCGAACAGGACCACCGAGAAGAGACCGAACTTGCTCTCGCCGGGATTTCCTGAGTGGGCGAGGCCGAAAAGTGCGGACAGAAGAATTGCCGTGGGCCAGAAGCCCACGCCGGTGGTGAGGGTGAACTGGAGGTATCCACGGAAAGAGAATTCTTCGGCCAGGCCGACGATCACAAACGTTGCGGCCCACGCGGCGGTTGCGGATGCGATGGTGGTGCCGTGGATGGCGAGGCCGGTGAGATGGAAGCCGTGAAACGCGAAGATTCCCAGCAGGCAGGCGCTGATCGAGGAGAAGCCGACCACGGTGCCGATCCAGAAATCTTTTCCGAAAGCGTGGCGAGCGGATAAGCCATACTGGCCGAATTTACGGTGCTCGATGCGCGCCATGATGAGCGCCGCGATCGACGGGATGAGAAAAAGCGTTCCTTCGGAGATGCCAAGTCCGAGCGGGGTGAGGCCACCGACTCCGAAGCTGACTTGTGGCCCGCCTCCTCGGAGCGCGCGCATCACCACGAAGGGAGTCATGAAGACGAGGGTAACGAGGATGACCAGCGCCAGGAAAAGCAGCACGCGCCAGCCGGCGCGGATGCCGTTGGGTCCGCGGAAGATGGTGTCGGGCCGGGGCGGCGGGGGAGTTGGAGCGGTGGGTTGCGGCGGGAAGGATATTTGCGAATCGGCCATCGTAGCGTTCGCCTTTCAGAACGAGATGATCATTCTACCGAGGTTCTCTTGACGTTACGCAATCCTCCCGAAGAAGGTTCGCGGGGTTTGCCCGGGAGGGACATGTGAGAGTAGCCCGGCGTTTCAACGCCGGGTGCGCGGGAAAAATGGAATCGCGTTCCGGAGGAACGCCTGAAAAGGTGAGCGCTGCCAGTGTTTCAATCGTGCCTACGGCACAAGATTCCGAAATCCCCGGACGCAACCCGCCAGTGAAACTGGCGGGCTATCGTCATCGGTCCCTCCGGGACCTTTCCTGAACACCCGCCTTGGATCCCCATCTTTCAATCTTCAATCCGCAATCTTCAATCCCTACCAGTTCAGCTTCAGCGCGAACTGGAACTGGCGGGGATCGTAGGCGGCCGTAGGCTGGCCGGCGTTGGTGAAGAGCGGGCTGACGGCGGCCACGTTAAATCTGTTGGCGATGTTGAACATGTCGACGATCAGGTCGGCGCTGAAGCGCTCGCCGAAGGGGATGCGGCGGGCGATGCGCATATCGTTGAAGATGGTCCAGGGCTGAATGCCGGCGTTGCGGGCGAGATTGCCGTCGAGTTGCAGCAGCGTGGGAGTGATGCCGGAGGCGATGAAGCCGTTGAGGCAGGGCTCCTGCAGCGTGCCGGTCTTGGAGTACTTGGAGGAGACGGGCGCGTACCCGGAAGCGGCGCAAACCGGATCGACGGTGGTATTGGGTCGGCCGGTCAGCGAAGAGAGCTGAAGGTTGTCGTCGTTGCCGGTGATGATGTTGAAGGGACGTCCGGAAGAAACTTCGACGATCGGGGCGATGGTCCAGTAACTGAAGAACACGTCGGCGAAGCTTCTGCCCGCGAGCTTTCCGCTTTGATAGACGCCGCTGAAGACGAAACGATGACGCTGGTCGAACAGCGACGTGGAACGATCGTTCTGCGGGTAGTAGCTATCTTGCGGGGTGAGGGTCGACTCCAGATCGGTAGAGTCGTCAATGGCGTGCGACCAGGTGTAGGACGCGAGGAATTC
>Ga0302326_10000431_pt1 | contig 117796 bp, 113 predicted proteins | sample Palsa_T0_3_FD_202264 | JGI IMG/M metagenome (GOLD analysis project Ga0302326, IMG submission 202264) | Peat permafrost microbial communities from Stordalen Mire near Abisko, Sweden - Palsa_T0_3 | ecosystem: Environmental > Terrestrial > Soil > Palsa > Peat permafrost | place: Sweden: Abisko... | reverse complement strand
AATGTGTCCTCGATGACGAACAGCACTGTCTGGCCCGTCACCACAGCCACGTTGCTTTTGATCGTGCTTCCGTTGTATTGCAGGCTCCACCAGGGATTTCCGCTGGAGTCATTGGAACTGGAGCCGAAGTAGCCTACCTGGATATTCGCCGGGCTCGTTTGCCACGGACTGCTGCCGCCCTTCGCTGTCAGACCGACCACAGGAGTCTCCCCGGCCGTATCCTGGCGCACAAGGAAACTGATCCAGATGCTCGTTCCCGCCGCACCGATCAAGCCGTTCGACAAGTAGGAGGCGAACGGACCCGAAGTGGCCACATTCAAGGCCCGCCCGGCAGACTGGTAACCATATCCTCCGCTCGCATGATCCGCGGTGGTGAAAAGCCCCGTGTAACTAAGGGCGGATGTCGACACGATCTCATAACCCGGCAACGTGGTCGATCCCGCCTGTTCCACCCACCCCGCAGCCCACCCCTGGTCTCCACCTCCGCTGGCTCCGTTCAGCGCAAACGGCGTCGTTCCCGTTTCACCAAACGGCTCGTACGCCAGAACTGTGCCACTGGCCAGGACCGGCGTCGCCGACGCCTCGCTGGAAAGAGCGCTCGTGCCGGCCGTGTTCACCGCGGCCACCTTGAAGTAATATTCAGTGCCATTGGTCAGGCCGGTCACTGCATATGTGGTCGAAGTGACTCCCGTGGCGATCGGCGTGGTGCCCTCCCCGCCCGAACTGGTGCCCTGATACACGTTGTACGAGGCAGCCCCCGTTGACGCCGTCCACAACAGCGATACCTGGCCGTTGCCCGCCGCCGCCGTCAAGCCGGTCGGGGCAGAAGGCAAAGTCGCTTCCGGCGTCGTCGACGCCTCGCTGGAAAGAGCGCTCGTGCCGGCCGTGTTCACCGCGGCCACCTTGAAGTAATACGGAGTGCCATTGGTCAGGCCTGTCACTGTATACGTGGTCGCAGTGATCCCCGTAGCGATCGACGTTTCCTCGCCTGAAGTGGTGCTCTCATACACGTTGTACGACGCAGCCCCGGTCGATCCCGTCCACGATAGCGACGCCTGGCCGTTGCCCGCCATCGCCGTCAAGCCTGTTGGGGCGGCAGGCGCCGAACTCGCTGACGCCGGCGTTACCGCGGAGTAGCTGGTGCCGATGCGGATATCGCCAAGTGAGCCCTGGTTGGGACTGTTGCCTCCATACCAGGTAATGCTCTGAAATGCCGTGCTGGCCGAAGGCGAATACTGCAGCGTCGGTGTCGACGGCGCCGTCTCGCCCAACGAGCTGGGATTGATATACAGATTGATCTGGTCCGCAGTTCCGTTCGACCCGAATGTGTCCTCGATGACGAACAGAACTGTCTGACCCGTCACCACAGCCACGTTGCTTTTGATCGTGCTCCCGTTGTACTGCAGGCTCCACCAGGGATTTCCGCTGGAGTCGTTGGAGCTGGAGCCGAAGTATCCTGCCTGGATATTCGCCGGATTCGTCTGCCACGGACTGCTGCCGCCCGCCGCCGTCAGACCTACCACAGGAGTCGCCCCGCTCGCGTCCTGGCGCACGAGGAAACTGATCCAGATGCTCTGCCCAGACGCGCCGATCAGGCCGCCGGACAGATACGAGGCGAACGGACCCGAAGTGGTCACATTCAAAGCCCGCCCGGCGGACTGGTAACCATATCCTCCACTCGCATGATCCGTGGTGGTGAGCAAGCCGGTGTAGCTCAGCGCGGACGTCGACACGATGTTGTAGCCCGGCACCGTCGTCGATCCCGACTGTTCCACCCAGCCCGCTGCCCAGCCCTGGTCTCCACCTCCGCTGGCCCCGTTCAGCGCAAACGGCGTCGTTCCCGACTCACCGAACGGCTCGTACGCCAAAACTGTGCCTGACTGTGCGATGGCACGAGAGATCGGAAAACCCATGAGCACGAATAAGGCTGAGACGAGCAAGGAGGCGATGCCCCCCCGACGAATCTTCTTGCCCTTTCCGTCCAACCCGATTCTGTTCATGTATTTCTCCGAATACGACGGGGATTTCTGAGCGTGTGCGGTAATTGATGGCGCCGAGGACTAGGACTCCGCGGGAAATATCGATCCTCGGAGCTGGAGCTGATCGCGGTTGACGACCACGCCCCTCTTTCATATCTGGGTCTCGAAGCAACTCGAATCTTTCCGTAACTGCTGGCTGCCGCAATCTGCGGCCGCTAGATCCCAGACGCAACTACCGGACACGAATAGTTATGCTTTGAGTTTGCAAGCTCTAATTATTTCTTTGTCGACCATTTCTGATGATTGTGTCGCTCAGAACGCGTTGGTTTGCCTGTCGGCAGTGGTTTGTTCAAACAGCGGCGGACACTCGCGCTACAAAAGTGGCTTCGGTGACTTTCCCCTACCCGATTCTGTGCCTCTAGCACGACTATCCCTCAAGTGAAGACTCGCCGAAAAGCAAAGGTCGGAGAGGATTTGGGCGTCCATTTGCCGTCGGGAATTGATTGAATCCAACCGCTGATCAGGAAGAACAAGATATAGCCCTGTCCCGCCAGAAATACTGTGATTAACACCACGGAAAGGCCAATCAGCATTCCACCGAGACAATAAAACAAGCACGTGTCTAAGGGATCCTTTGAACGCACAATGGCTCGGATGAGCGCATAAAGCCCCTCCCCCACGATAAGAAGAAATAGCCCTAATCCGACCTTACCCTGTGCCACCCACAGAAGAAGATATTCGTTATCAATCGAGAAAAAGTTAGCGGCCTTCGGATTCAGTTCACGGGCAACCTTTGAATATAACGTTCCGCTCCATCCAAACAGCCCCCCAGCTACGGCGACAGGTTCGTAGACGTCGTAAAGCCGCGTTCGGTATGTTGCGCTCGCGACCGTCTCATCCACAACAGGACTCTCCGCAGCAGCTTCTAATGCGGCCGCTCTCCGATGGGCCACATAGAAACCAGCGCCGATGACGACAATGGCCAGGGCCAGCGCCAGGCGCCATCTCTTGACCATACCAACGCGGGCGATCAAATAGCCGACGAAGCCTCCCAGAGCCGGTCCGCGTGAAAGCGTCATCGCCAGGCCAAGCGCAATGCTGCCGACACACCACGTGGAGCGGCGCACCTTCAAATATCTCGGCTCAGGCGGGCGGGGCCGCGACTTATTCAACTTCCAGAGCCACAGCGAGAGAAAGAGCCCCATCAGAAATACGATGCCTGCATTTTCGGCTCCCAAATACGGCCCTTTAACCCGGAGAAAGCCCATTCGGTACTGGTCCCCCCAGTAGGCAGGGTGGCCGAAAAAGTTATGCGTCACCACAACAAACGGGTTGTGCTTCCCGACAAATTCAATAATCGAAAAAAAACCAACGGCGGCGAGAAGAAATACCAGGCGCCTTACGAATTGCTCGCGCAATCCTGTCTGTTCGATCAGAAGCTTTCCAACGGCGTAAGCAAGCAATCCGCCGAAAAAGCCGGGCTCAATAAAGTTATAGAATGCAGTTTTCAGATCGAGGTTGATGTAATCCGTGTAGAACCCAGCGAGCGCATAGCCAATCACCCATATGTCTGCACGTTGAAAGCGCCAGTTGTAATAGCGGGAAGCGATTGCCGCAATCCCCAGGGGTAGAAGGGCGACGTCGTAGCAGGACACTCCTGGGAGCGAGGAAATATTGAGAAAGTAAATTGCCGGAATCAGGAGTAATACCGGAAGAAACACGTCGAGCAACGTCGCTTCAACGGAGTCCATTAATTTGATAATGGCGATTACAGCAAACAACAGTACCGCCAGGTTCGATTGCATGGTTCAGATCTCCGGGTCGATTCTCGGTTCGCAGCCACATGCGATGAGGCTGCGCCGCCGGGCCGCGTCCAACAAGTATACGGCTCCCTCCCTAAGCAAACGTCGCATTCGCGGTTGGCAGGGTCCAAGCCAACCTTCGCTCCAACCAGATTTCCTGGGTATTCGAGCTGGCGTATGTAACGGAGTTCCTCACCATGCTGATGACTTGCTCTCGATTCCGCTCGAGCTGAACGATTGCCTCTGCCATTGCTGCTACGTCAAGCCATGGGACAACCTGCCCGGCTCCGCTCTCCAATAACTCCCGATAATAATACGTATCGAATGCCAGATATGGCACACCGGCGGCCATTGCATCCAATGCGCTTCTTGGCGTATCTTCGCGCAACGGCGCTGCCAACAACAGATGGTATTGATAAAGAAAGCAAAAGAATTGCTGATTAAACGTCCGACCGCCCAGAAACCTCACATATGAGTCGGCGTCGTACTCAGTGGTTATGCCATGCAATGCGTCGAGCTGTTCTCCGCTACCGATGATATCCAGCTCTACATTGCTTCCCTTCCTTCTTGCCATCGCCACGGCCTGTATGCATCGATCAATCCCTTTATATGCGGTAAGCCGCCCAAAATATGTCAATCGAAGAGGCATCGACTTGTCTTTAAGTCTGTTAACCTTGCTTTCCAACGCGCTTGCATCGATAATATTCGCCTCGCTATGGGAAGCATCCAGAATATATTTCACATTAGGACGCCCGCTACCGAAGTCGGAAACCATCTTTCTGCCCTTTAGCAGCACTACCGAGCAGTACCGCACCGCAATTCCCAACTGAAGAGAGCGCGCTGTGTCATAAATGTATTTGCACAGAGCGTAGCTCTTCCAGGACCAATCGCCTACGCGATAGCTCATCTGAGCTGAGTTGCGATAATCAATGTCGACGACAAATACCGTGCGTCGCCGAAGGATCGCGCCAAAGAGGATCGACGCAAATTCAAAGGGAAGCCACACATCCCATGACAGACCGCTATGAACGCAGAAGCTTTGTTGGGTGAGCCAATAGATTCTGCGCATTGTGGCCCAAAAGCGTCGGATCCTTGCGCCGAACGAGCGAGCATCTGCGTCCTCGGAGAAGAGAGTGCAAAAGTTGATCGCTTCCTTCTCTTCATCAATCACTGACATCACCTGTTTCCTGCTCGCGTAGACACCTTCTCCCATTGCTGGAGCTGCAACGACCAACCTGTCCGCGGCGTCTCCGATTCTGTCTCGCATCATCCGCAAATGTTCCGCGAAGGCGCTCTCCACGGCAACCTGGCCGGGGCCGAAGCGAAAATGCTGAACCGGAAGAACCATTAAATAGTCTGTTGCTCGCATATGGGCGCAATATTGTTAGCGGTATTAGTTTAATTTTTCGCTTGTCGTCCGATGGTCGTCAAGTTGACTTTGGTTTGCAGGATGCTGAGCCGATGTCGGGCTGGTTGAATAGGTTAGAACCATCATGGTGGCCGCGGGGATGATATACCTGTTGCCCGTGGTCACGGTTGCGCTGGGCATAGTTACCACGGGTGTAGCGGAACTGGACGCCATAAGACCGTTCTCATTGTGATCGGTGATCTTGTTCTTGTTCCCAAACAGAGTCTCCGCAACCCTAGCACTGCCCGGCGCCCCAATGCCGCCCAGAACCACAGCCTCACTTGCTGACAAGTTGTTGTTAAACACAATCACTGTCCAATTCGATTTACGGGAGTCGGCATAGGCAAACGCTTGAACGTAAGGAACCGCTGAATTCGGCAAAATTGTCCTGGTCCCGTTTTGAGGCTGTCCACCGGCATAGCGAAAGGTCGGAGTTCCGCTTTGCATTATTTTCATCAGGTTCGAGTTCGTTCCGAGCGCGTTATTTACAACTTGCATCGCCATGGAAATCGGTCGGTCGACGTCTGAACACGAACTGAGTTGCCCCGGTCCGCACGCTAGGGTCCGTTCAATTCCCCACATCGGCACGGCGGGCGAAGGGCGGTGATTATACTTGAAGGAGTTCTGCGCCAGCAGAAACACATTTATCGGGCCTGTGACGCCGGAATCGCGCTGCATTAAGAGCAAATGTTCCTCTGTCGCGAGCGCATGGCCAACCGAAGCAACGATCTGGTCCATCTCCATCTGGCTGGGATTCGCACTGCCACCCGTCGTCGAGTAGTTGACCTCGTAGACAGCCGTGCCGACACCGAACGAGTTCTTCACAAACGAGGTGTTTTCATACATCGACTGCTCACCGTTCCCGAGCGCAGGAACAGAATCTACGTTTGCATCCTCAGCCCACTCGTCGAGAAACGGCGCCCCGGTAGCTGATACACTCGCAACTGAGCTATCAAAATTGTTAAGCCAGTTCAGCATATAGGGTGCATTGTCAACAAAATCGGGGCAGCGGCTCGTGGTCGCTTTCGAGCATCCGGCCGCACTCAGTGCGCGGTACACCCACCCGTAAATGCCATAGCCCTGTCCCGGGGCCGCCCACGAATCTCCGACGAGCTTGATTTGCGAGTGATTGTAGCCACGCGCTGCTTTGGCCGCTTGCATCTTTAAACCAAGAAAATAGCCATAGGTCGACCCATTCCCTGCCCAGAGGTCGGGTCCCGCAGCAGTGTTCCACGTCTCGTTGCCATCTTCGAGATATATCTTGTATCCGGCCTCTGCAAATGCCTGCGTCCAACTCTCGCCGGCGGACGGTCCCTTTGAGCTGTCAGCCAGCCACTTAATCAGCTTCGTCCAATCAGCAGCCTGATTAAGCTGCCCGACCGTTATCCAGCAGTCTGCTCCCACCAGCAGACACAATTGCAACTTATCCCAGTAGGGAACGCCCTGATTGACCTCGGCCTCAAGATAGTTGTTGAAGCCGCATTGACGCAGTCCGCCTGGGCTGGCGGTTTCGGTCATATCAGTGACGGTAGAACACCAGTCAGCCCCGTCCATAAAGCGCATTGACCCGGGATGAAGTGCTCGCAGCTTGCGTACAAAGGCATCCCGATACACAGTATTATTTCCGCTGAATGTGGACCCTTCAATTACGGAAACATCCTGGACGAGCGCTGTACCGGAGCTTACCGCGAGGGCCAACTCTAGGGGGCCATAGCGCGATATTCCCACTTCGTTCGCGTCAAAAGATCGGGTATACGTTGTCCATCCTGCTCCAGACGCTGCATTCACAGCGGGCGCTACTGTGAAGCCCGATATATAGTTTGGTCCGCCGCTAAGCCTCCTGACATTGTAGGTAATCGTGCAGGCATTCAGGCACTTTGCTTTAAACGAGGCGGTATACGATCCATGGATGCTGATCCAGGTCGCATACTGCGATGCCGGCGTCGCGTTCGTGTCGGTGTTGTTGGCGAACGCCTGGTCGACATACAGGTTCAACGAACAGCCAGATTGCATCTTCAGACTTTGATACGTATTTGCGCTCGCGGGAGATGTGTCCGACGTGTCCCAACTTGCGCCGGGACACACACCGTTGCCCAACATTTGCTGCGGCGAAAGGGTTCCCACTGCGGCGTTGTCGAATTTCACAATCAGCATGTCTTGGTTTTCCGTTCGGCACGCTGACGTCAGCGGAGTTCCGAGAGTGAATTCTATGCCGGTCGTGCCGGTGTTTGAAGTGGAAGCCGTGATGATGCCTTCGCCATATGGGGTACCCGTTGACGCATTCACCGCAATGTAACGGGCCCCCACCCAGAAATTCGCCGGGTAGCCGCCGGGCGACCCGGCCGCATTGTTATACCAATGCCTTGTATCATTCTTTCCGCCGGAACTGCACACCCAGGACGCCTGCCAGTAGGCGGGCTGAAAATACCCGCCGACCTCCATCCCGAAATCCTTCAAGATCTGCTGCTGGCCATATGGGGCCACGCCGCCAATATTGATTCCGGGGCGATCCAAACCCGACTGCTGCACGGCAGAAGAGATCGTAATCGTGGTGGTTTGCGCAAACAATGGAAAAGCAGCCAGAAAAAGAATGAAAAGGCAGCGTCTCATTGCGCTATTGCTCAATAACCGCACTCAGCTAACTCTCTGACGAGCCAAACTCCACACTTCCTGGGAGAGTGTACTCTCGTCGCTCAGGCAACTGCATAGCGGCAACTTTGTGCCCCAAACGGATAAGTGGCTTCTCTATCCAGAAGTAGCTGATCGAGGCGCAGGTAAGAATGCACACTGGCGCCCAAGGGAAGTTTTGAACGATTCCCAGGGGACGAGATCCCTCCGGCAGAAACAATGTTTGCCAGACATAAATGCTGTAAGAGAGTCTGCCTATCCAGCGGACCCATCCCGCCTCGAGCCAACGCGCAAGGAGCAACTGAGGCCGGAGGACAGTATGTGCGATGAGCAACGGCAGCACAAGAGCTGCGATAGTCCTTCGCCAGGGCTGGGCCGACAGGAGTGTCATTCCGATCGCGCCGGCGACTACCAGCAAGATAAAGGTGTATCCCGACATCTTTCTCTTACACCAGTCGCGAATCGCGGGCTGGTCTAACAGGAGCGCTAGAACTGCTCCCCACATGAGACCATCAAATCGATTCTCCGTTCGAAACTGGAGCAGTGATCCGCTAAACAGCCCAAAGTGATATTCAATTGCCCTGACCACAATGGTAATGCAAGCAAGCATGGTGCAAGTGGCAATGGCCTGCCGCCACTTGAGGAGCAAGAACATCAGAGGTATTAGGAGGTAGAAATGCTCTTCGATCGCGAGAGACCAGAAATGCCCTGTGTACCACGTGCCGGGCACGTAGTTGCGGACGAAGCCAAGCACACTCAGAAATTCACTGGCTTTGAGACCCGGCAGCAGGTCAAGTTTCCAAAGGGTGAAGAGCACCGTCAGGTAGGCCAGAATGATAGGAAGGATTCGAAATGCACGCCGGATGTAAAACTTACGAAGTGATATGGTCTGTGTCGCCCGCTTCTCCGAAAGCAACAAAGTGCAGATCAGATATCCGCTGAGCGCGAAGAAGACGTCGACACCATATCCCGTGTGAACGAAGATATTCGCCACGACTTCTCCAATGCGTGTGTGGGAATTCCTGAGCGCGGGCTGGGAGTGCGCCCCGACCACTAGCCCTATGGCAATGGCGCGCCATCCATCTAGGCTCGGGATGTATAGTCGCCTCTCTCTTTCGGTCATTCGCCTCTCCGCGTTGTTCGCTCTAATACAATCGTGCTTTGAATTATGGAGTGCTGTCGTTGTCGCTTTGCTCGTGACTAAGGAGCATGATCTTCAGACTTTGCTCGCACGCAGGCTTTGCTCTGATTGAGAAGGGACTGGATCGTCGCCCCCTGCAACTGTTTGAGTCCTTCGCGGGAGCACGCGTGCGGGCACACCTACTGCGATGGAGTTCGACGGGACGTCGGTAATCACCACCGCATTTGCTCCAATCGCCACATCGTCTCCGATCCGAATCGGCCCCAGGATCTTGGCGCCGGCGCCGATATCGACTCGATCACCCAGGATAGGGGAACCACGGACGCCGGCATGCCGCAAGCCTACGGTCACACCATTGCGGACTACGCAGTCGTCTCCGAACACGGCATCGCCGCTGATGATGATTCCACCGAAGTGATCGATTCGGAACCGCCGCCCCACAGTCGCCTCGGAAGGAAGTTCGATTCCGGTGGCAATTTCGCAAACAGGTCTCAATGCCTTATAGAGGAAGGAAAACGGCATCCGCAGCCATCGCCAGCGAATAGTGCTTCGCCAGCGCCCGAAACGGTACAGCGTCATGGCCCAGAGGCCCTGGCGAGTCAGTTGCCGATCATAGGTTCGCCAGTCCTCACGGATATTGTCGAACAACCCAAACCTCAAATGGCAGAACAAATCTGGCTGGCTCTGCGGTCGCCTTTCGACGGACTCACGGTCATTGCAACATGTCAGCGCCGCGGAGCGCGGACCAGCCCAATTCAAAGAACAGCAACTTTCGATCGAGAGCTGAAATATCGAGCTCTTGATCCTAGCGATGCATTTTCTTGACAGCGTTGAGAATTATTGGCGGCGTGATAGCGTGAACAACCTTCCCAACGGTATCTCGAACCGGTCGCGCACTCCCTGGACTCTGCTGGAACAGCGTGGAATGAGTTTCATGAACTTCCTCTTCGGGCCGGCCGTTCGAGTAATAGTAGGTCGCGATCGACTTGCGTGTCCGCTCTGGCGGGCAAGAGAGTGGTGTCGGATGTCCATGGTACGAGGTGCTGGTTGTACTGAAGATTGCGCAGCGGTTGAAGACCGGCAGAATTTTTTGCTCGGCCCGCGACATATCTTGATTCCATAGCTCGAAATGCCCGCCGTATTCTTCCTTCCAGTCCTTGTTCATATAGACCAGCACGTTGATCCGGCGATCGAGATTGAGCTTCGTGTGAAAGTTGAAGTCGGCGTGGACCCCAAGCTTCCCGCCGCGCTTAATCTGGTGTAACCCTCCGCCTACATAGTACGGATCGGGAATCACACCCTTGATTCCCGTGAGGACTTCGAGGAATTCGATCATCGGGCGGCTATTCAAAAAATACAGAACATCACGGACTGTTCCCGGCAGCCTTTCGACCACGTCATAGGCGAGCTTCCGTTCGTTTGGATTGTTAAACTCGCTCCAGGCAAGTTGCTTCGGTTCAGGAAAGTCTCTGATTGCCGCCTCCGCCGCCTCAACCGGCAGAAAATTATCAAAATAGATATGCGGAAACGGTTTGTTATTCTTGTACTCTTCGGCCTTCTCTTTCGCCAGCGTTTCAAGTTTGCCGAGAAATTCACTGCTCAATAGTTCCTGCATAGCGGTCCCCCCTTGTATCCCGAGACCTTCACTGCTCAATAGTTCCTGCATCGCAGTTCCCCCCTTGTTTTGATGATTTGAAGGCATCCTCTCGCTTGGACGCCGCACTTTGAATTAATGGATTCGGCTAGCTTCGGTTTCCCCTCCGCCGCCGTTTCTCTTCTCTATTTACAGCCTCTAAAATCGCGTCTACTTGAAATATCTTTCCAGAAGTCCCATCTCTTGCTGCCTATCGCGGATCACCGTTTCTCGCATCACTTGGTCACTCGAATACCTATCTCATACATTATCCCGTCTTAGCCTGAGTCTGGAATGCAGTAGCTTGTCTAGCCATAACTACTGTGTCAATCCATGGGTTACCAAGGTTGCGCCGGAGATAAGCGACTCCCCGCGAATGTTCTCAGACAATCCCCACCTCATCAGCCGGGATAGCTCGCGGAGCATCCGTCGTCCCTGCGCAGTGATCCTCGCGACCGCTTACCGTTGCTGAATACTTGAGAGACAGGTTACGGCAGATTGTCAATTCGCCAGAGTGCTCCAGTTCGTAATCGTAATCAACAAGGGAGTTAAAGAACACCTTCTCACACTCTGGACCATGTAACTCGATGCAGAGATTCCGTACCTTGGGAAGCCACGACTTTGCGGTGCCGCCAAAGAGCCCGAGTTCCGCCCCCTCAATATCGATCTTGAGCAAGTCGACCCCTGCATTCCCAGACAGACCGATTAAGCTGCCTACATCCCATGCCTCAACTTCGCCGGTTCTCCCATTTTCGGCTGGCAATACTTGAGTGGCCCATTCTCGTCCGTCACCGAAAGTTCCCTTTGAAAGACGAAGCGCGGTGCGCTCCGACCAGACGGCACCATGGACAATTTTGGTCCTCTTGCCGTAGGGCCTCAAGTTAGACTCGAGCACCTTTACGTTACGCTCGTCCGGCTCAACAGCGATGATGCGGCATTTTGGGAAGCAGTTCAAGAAGTAAGCCGAGGTATAGCCAACGTTGGCCCCGAGATCCAGCACCAGCTCGACATTTTGCAGATTTTGCAAGCTTGCATATTCTGCAAAGTGGAAGACCTGATAAAGCACGCACATGTCGCTGCTTTCGCCTAAACGAGCGGTCAGGGGATATCGCACCTGGCGAGGACGTACCTTCCACTGCTTTGGTTCTGCTATACCGAGGACTTGAGTCAGGCGAATCAAGTACCAGTACAGCGCGGATCGCAAACCAAAGAGGTTTCTCAGAATTGCAAATCCTTTCGCGCGTTGATCAGTCTGCATAATCAAACCTCGAGTAGTTTTTGGCTGAAGGGAAGTCGCCCCCGCCAGCTCGAATAATCAGAAACATTTGACGGCGGACCGCCTTGCTTTCTCGATGATGATTTCTCGAATGCACTCACCAAGGCTGCGCTGGAGATAAGCGACCACCCTTGGTATCGCGCCATGCCTGGCATACCATCGTCGCCATACGTTGATCGGCGCGTGCCCGAGCGCGGCGATCTGGGTCATTGCTCCAGCGTCTTCGCAGAGATTGGAGCCAATACCAACCAAAGTCGACAAACATGGCCAAGAACGCACGCAGCGCGGAATGCTTTCGATAATAGAGAAGTTTGCTTCGCAGATTCCATAGTATAAGCTGTGTTCCGCTTCGCGACAGTTCGAGCGATTTGAGCTGACGCGAGGACTCGCCCCCGATATGCACGATTGCCACATCTGGCCAATACCAGATGGAATAGCCTTTCCCTTTGAGGCGCTTGCACAAATCAACTTCCTCAAAATAGAGGAAAAATCGTGGGTCAAACGGACCGGCAGCAGCAAGAGCCTCAGCGCGAATGATTGAATACGCGCCTGGAACCCAATCGACTTCCGCTGCTTCTCCTTGATTCGCCCATGTACGGTCAACTCGCCCCAAGAGACGCGAACGAGGAAATCTCGCCGCGAGTCCGGAGAGACCGATGAGATTGTCCAGAATCGTGGGAAACATCCGCGCCGAAGGCTGCCAGGAACCGTCGCGCCCAATCAGTCGCCCGCCACCCAGTCCTACGCGAGGATGAGCGTCCATGTGAGCTACGGAACGTTCGAGCGCGGCTGAGGTAAGGAAAGCGTCCGAATTTAAAAGCAGAATGTAGCGGCCCAGCGCCGATTGGAATCCTAGGTTATTCGCCGGACCAAAGCCAAGATTCACTTTGCTACGAATCAATACGACATCGGGAAATTCGCGTTCAAGCATCTCGGGCGATCCGTCGGTCGATGCGTTGTCAACAACAATAATCTGAACACGCAGCGAACGAGCTTCGCGATACACCGCAAGCAAACATTGTTGCAATACCTCGAGGGTATTGAACGAGACGATCACGACCGAGACGTCGAACTGATAGGAGGTAGAATTCTGATTCTGCATACTTATTAAAAGGTAACTTGGGCTCTGGCTTTCCTACGCCCTTATGCATTCATCGAAGATTGCCGCTAACTTTTCAACATTTTGGCGCAGGTCATATTGCTCCAAAACGCGCAGGCGCCCGCTCTTCGCAATCCGCTCCCGCATCGCTGCATCGGCCATAAGCCTTGCCAGTGCCTCAACAAGGCCATCAACATCCGACGGCGCGACCAGCAACCCATCAATTCCGTCCCGAATAAGCTCAGGGATGCCGGCAACGCGAGTCGTCACGCATGGAATCGCCATCGCCATCGCTTCCATCAGAACGACAGGAATGCCCTCGGCAAAACTAGGGATACAGAACAGGTCTGCCCTTGCGTACAGCGTTCGAATGTAATTCTGATTGACCGCGCCTTCGAAGATCACAGATCCGGAATTCTCGATCTCAGCCGCTCGTTTCCTCAACGAAACTTCATCGGTACCCCCGCCGACCAAACGAAGCTGAACTCGCCATCCCTGCCGCACAAGCCTTTCCACCGCGTCAATCAACAGATGCTGTCCTTTTGCGGGCGTTAGACGGCCTACACAGAGGATCTCAAAGACTTCCGGCGCCGCCTTGCGCGGCCTGGGCGAAAAGAGTGTGGGATCCACTCCAAGGCGCGACACGAACATCTTGCTCCAATCACTATAAGGGGAGCACTTCATCAACTGGCTACGAGCGAAGTTACTGATGCAGCAGATGAAGTCAGCTGCGGCAATCTTCTGCCTGAGGTATTGACCCTCCGCATCGAAGAACTCGTCCGGTCCATGGACCGTCATCGAAAATCCGCATCCGAATGTTCGTTGCGTGTACATGCCCACCGTAGCCGCCTGCTGTCCCAGGTGAACATGCAGGTGCCGCAGCTTCGTGCGCTTCATCCAGACACCGACCATTAAAGCTTCAGTGAAATATGCAAAGTTGAAGGCAAGGCGCCGTAGATCCAATCCTCCCAACTGAAAAACCATTCGCAAGCCCGCCCAGAATCCGGCAAAGTTCGTGAGCATGGTTTTCAGATGTGCCTTGGCCGCGCCAACCAGTCCATGTCTCCTAAGGCAGTAGGCGCGTTCAGCCTCGCTCCATTCCTGCTCTGTCAATCCCTCCTTAGGGCGGTCAGGCAAATTGATTGACGCGACATCAATAGCAAAACCCAGTTCTCGGAGCTGAATGACTTCCCGCAAGATGAAAATCATCGACAAGGTCGGGTATTGGCTGACCAGATACGCGATCGAATGAGTTCGAGAGAACACTGGTGATTGCTTGCACGGCGCATCGAGAGTGCTTACTACTGTCATATCGATATGCAGAGAATTAGGGTGACTGGCAGAAAATCGAGTATTCGACGATTCTGCCGTTAGATGAAAGTGCTACCTCCCTTTTTGGAGATAGCAGGATATTGAAGGCGCATCAGGCTCAGGTTTCGCTCAAACTACGTGGAAAGCATAGGAATTGAGCGCAAGCTGTCGCGATTCGCATTGCGCTTCACGACTTGCTGTAAGATTGCGAGCACTCGATCGGCTTTCGAGTTCCAGTCGAGGCCATCCTTACGAACACGCAACTTTCCGCCTTCGCCGAGTGACTCGCGAAGTTCGGCGGAACCGGCAAGTTTCACCATCGCGTCAGCGAAGCCATCGATCAGGCCCGTTTTTGAACTCGGATCAATAAGCACTCCAGAGCTTCGATCCACATAGTCCGCAGGTCCACCCCATTTGATCGAGATAACAGGTTTGCCAAGTGCCATCGCCTCCAATATTGCTGTACCGCCGCACTCTCTTAGCGAGGGCATGACGAATACATCTGCTTCGCGGACGATCCGAGCAGCCTCAGGACGGCTGAGCCAACCATGCATACGGACGACAGACCCAAGCTTATGTTGCTCGATCGAGGATTTGACTTCTGCTTCCAGCTCGCCGCCGCCCACCAGATCAAGCCTGCATCGAGGTTCTTTCGCAACCGCCTTGGCAAACGCGGGCAACAAAAATTGGATTCCTTTCCAATCAACGAAGCGTCCAGAATAAACAAAGCGCACTTCACTGTCCTGACGGGATTCGACGGTTTGCGCGGGTTGCCAAAGATCGAGATCGACGCCGCTTTCGAAAAGGCGGATGACTTTGCCCTGATGCCGTGCAGGCAAAGCCTTCTCAGTGGTCTCATTGGCAACAAGCAGGATGTCTGCTTTGAGCTTGCCCGGCATAAGTCGATTCGCGAATTGCGAACAGAAGCGCCCAATAGCGATCGAGCAGCGAGTCAACGGCGAGTCGAGGTATTGAAACGCAGGAGGGAAATTCATGCCGCCGCACATTGGGCCAATCACAACCGGAACCCCAACGTCGTACATAAGGCTCAGTCCCTTTGGACTGATGGGAGCTGGCTCGAGCACGACATCGATCTTGTTCGCACGCGCCAGTTCGATCGCGATCTTGCGAAGCCTTGACTGCGTGGAATAATGAATAGCTTGGCCTATAGAATATTCGAAGAGCCGCGATGGAAGCTTTCTGCCATAGCGAAATGCGGTTTTTTGGAACCGCGTATCGCGCACCAGCCGAATTCGCGACGCTAATTCCGGAAAGGCCGCTGATAACTCGGCTTCAACCCGCTCATGACAAGCGAGCCATACTTCCGCACCGCGCTCCGCAAACAACTTTGCATAATAGAAGGGTAAGCTCGACTCGCCCCCCATTTTCATCGAAATATTTTCCGACACGATCAAAATGCGAATAGGCGGCACCATGACCTTCCACGTAAATTTAAATGAGATTGTCATTTCACGCGGAACGAAAGATTCGGTAATAACCCGTGTATTGCAACACTCGCTTGAATGCCCGCTCCGTAGCATAATTCGCAGGCCTCAATTCCACAAATGGAATGGTCCGGCCTGGTAAGGTATGCTCGGTGGTGCTATCCAGCATTTCCGAAGCCCGGGCAGCAAGCAACCACCACTTTGATTCTCCGCCGGCATGAAAGCATTTCAGTTCGCGCCATGGCTCCGCCCTGAGAATGCGCAATCCGCTTACACCGGCCTTTACCATCACTCGTTTTGCGATTGAACGGTGCCAACATTTCCAGTATGCGGGGTCAAGGTGCCCGCCTCCCTCTCGCATCGCCAAAGCGGCCCAAACAATCGATTCAATATGCGCGATGCGCGGCAGTGACTCGCCCCCGAGTCTACCGACTAGCCAATCAAGCCATTCCAGATCCGCTGAACTGCGCCAATGTGCGACGCCGATATCCCCATGGTTTGCGAGGGGAATTCTTGCCTCCATTGCTGTCTTAACTACCTCTTGAGGAAAGAGGCAGTGAAACTTCTGCCACATCAGCAACAGACCGGTTTGCGGTGTTTTCTCAAACTGGAATCGGTTCGGGAAGTAAAGGTCGGGGTCCAACAGCACCATTTCGGAGTCGGGGTCACTCAACAATAGCGGATCCGTAATTTTGCGCCAGCATGGATGGCCATGTCGAAATGTCCGCAAGTTACTGTGACGTCTGAATAGGTCCGCCTCGCGATCCCCCAGGTCCTTCTCGGAGTAGACGTGCCACCAATGCGACTTAGCATGGAGGGACGACACCGCATCTGACAATTCATATTTGTCGTCTTGCGTGTCGGTAATGAGGTGAAGATTCAAGGGCTCCAGCGTGTTGCGAAACAGGCTCTCCAGTGCGCCCCGGGCATAGCCCAGAGAGCGGGGCGAAAGAACCATAAAAACTTGACGGCGTTGAGCCATTCGACCTCCCGAAGACACTGAACCCAATTGGGATCCGTGCAGTTTGTCAGGGCGGCTCCGGTTGGAAACGAGTACGAGCGCGCAAGGTTGCTGGGCTGCTGCTTCTTGGGGCATACCAGAGGCCTGACAAGCCAATTCTTATAATTCGGAACCGCGAAGGAAGCTGCAGCTTTGACCAAAGTCATTCGCCGGTGCGAGATGTTCCCCTATCTGTTCGGAAACCACGAGACCCTCTCGCGTCCTTCATCAAAATCACAACTAGAGTCCAATGCCCCTGGTGCGGCATGAAACTGCTGACCAACCGCTCGACTCTGTAGCCTGCTTGTGCCCAGGAACTTACGAGACATGGCACTAACCGGCAATGAGCATTCGCAAACCAAAACCTATTCCGAGAAGGGACAGGAAGATTCCTGTTGTCTGCAAATCCTGCCTCCATGTAGAGACACCTTCGCGGCTCGCCGCGCAGACCAGCACAATATAGAATGGGAAATCTCCCACGGCTACAGCAACTACTGCGCCGAACATCCCAAAGAAATGAAAGCCCAGAGGAATGGCCAACAGCATGGTGGCACAGTATAGCCCGTTGCCAATTGCTTGGTATTGCGATTTTCCCAGCGTGAGCAACGCAGGCATCGTGGTTGCGTACATGAGCGTATGCCACAGTCCAAGCGCCAGGACCGGCACCATCCAAGATGCCGCATGGTACCGTCGATCGTACATTTTTGTTACTAGGAAGCCGCCCAGGTAAACCATCAGGCAAAGCATGGTTCCTCCCGCGAGCAGAGCAAGAAACCGGTATCGCAAGAAGACCTTACGGAATTCCGCTATCGGAAGGTGCGCCATCTTGGCGATAAACGGATAGCCAACCTTTTGGGCAAAGGCATTAATGATCGCCCGTGGAATGTCCGAAGCTGTATATGCAATACTGTATACTCCCAGTAGGCTGAAGCTGATTAGTCTCGCAAGAATCAGCCGATCCGCCTGCGAGGCGAAAAAGTAGAAAGCCGTAGACAGCAAAATCCATTTTCCGAAGTGGACCAGGCTGTGTAGGCTTTCACGATCCCAACAGAAGCGATTCCGTATGCCGGGAATGAGCCCGCGGTGAAAGCTGAGCGCCAACCGAAGCACGGTGTTTGCAATTGTTCCTATGATCAGCGCCCAAACGGACCGGAACGCGTAGGCACAACCAATCATAATCAGCAAACCTGCGATCTGCGCAATAATGTCGAGAGCAGACAATCTGCGCACGCCCATGTGCCGATACATTGAAAGCAAATTGGTACTGTTAAAACCACTTATTACAACACTGATACCCAGCGCCGGCAAAAGCGTCAGCAGCCGTGGCTCATGGTAGAACCGCGACATCGGCCAGGTCAGTATCAGGAGGACGACGAAAATGGCCACGCCGCGAACCACCTGCAACGTCCAGACGGTATTTAATAAGGCAGGGTCGTCTCCACGTGAGCTGCGAATCACGCTCGTGCCAAGACCGATATCGCTCATCAAGCTCAGCCCGACGACGAGTGTCGAAACGAGTGCCATCAGACCGAATGATTCCGGCATGAGCAGCCGGGTAAGAATGAGGCTGTTGGCGACGCGCAGTGCCATCGAGCATCCGTAGTCCACTACGGTCCAGAACGTGGCCCTCAGCGCCGCGGATTCGAGAACGGGCGTTCTCTCACCAACCGACTCGCCTTTGTCGAGCTCTTCGGTATCCGATTCCAATAGTTCAGCTATTGGCGATGCAGTGTTTGTTGACAATATGTTTTCGCGCTCTCTGAGTGTTGCTGCTGTATGAGTTCAGACGGTCCGACGAAAGATTAATGATGTTCGTTGAATCGTCGGCTTGGTCAATTAATTAGAACTGCCCTGCCTCAGGCACTGGTCTTAACTTGGCTGTAACTCGATTCGTCGGTCGCAAAGCGCCGCAGTTCGAGTGAATGCTCATATCTGCGGAACTCTTTTTTCAACGCTCGATCCGCACGCCCCAGGCTCATTTTATTCAGAATCACCGCAACCCCAGCAGTATCAAGCCGCTCGAGAATCCGAGCAGAGCGCTCCAGTTCCGGCTTCGTCGTCGCACTGGACTTGACTACCAGTACAGTCACATCCACCCCCCTCGCCAGATACTCGGTATAAGCAGAGATCGGCAGCGGAAATGCATCGATCAACACCACATCCCACTGCTCAGCTGCATGATCCTTAGTACCCATCATGGTTTCAAGAGCTGGAGCTCCTCGTTCCATGCGGTATCCCGTCTGGCTGTGGAGCGTCTTGAAAGGGGAAGTCCAAATTTCATTGGGTTTAACTTTCTCTTGGAGAACCAGTCCCGATGGCAAGGAAGTGGTGCCGCGATGGACCTCTGATTCGCCTGCTTCCGATTCCACGATTATTCTTGTTCTTAGATTGAGCCCACGCAGCTTTTCGCCCAACTTTCTCACCACGGTGCTCGTTCCGCTACCATGCGCTGTGGATGTGAAAAGAAACGTTCGAGCTCCTGAGTTGCGGACCGCATGGTCGATTCCCGCAGCCAGTCGGAAATAATATTCATCGACGAGGCCTTCGGAGAACTCATTATTGTCCAGCAAAATCCCCAAGGGATGAAATCCAACTAACCACTCGACATCCTGGGGCGTGTGCAGTCTACTATCCAGCTTATCGATCCCGACTGGGAAGCCGACGGCGCAACCCAAGCTGAAGAGAACCAGAATGACCATGAAAATCGGCAATCTGCTCTTCTCTGGACCCAGCGGACTCTGGGCCACAGTGGACACGTGAATCGATCCGGGCGAACTACTTTCCAATTCGAGGTCCCGTATACGATCGCCGATCGCGTCATACGCCTTCTGCAGACTCTCGATCTCCGGCCCAAGCTCGGCAGCTCTCTGGAATTTAGGTGCGGCTGACGTCGCCGTACTGGTATTCTCGCCCAATTCCTGTATGAGCTTAAGTTCAACCAGGCGCGAGCGCGATACATCCACCAGCAGCCTGCCCTGAAGCTGTGCGGCCGCATTCCGCCTCAGGTCGCTAATCTGACTGTCGATCGAAGCTAGTTCAGCTTTGTCTTTCTGGTAAATAGGATGATCCGACCGCAGGCCGTTCATCTCTTGAATCAACGCAGCCCTGCGGTTATTCAGGGATTGCCTTACGCCGGATAAGCCTGGGTCGGCGGAAACGGCTTCATCCGCGGCTGTGTCCAGAACCGCAGCGCCTCCGGATCCGCTCCCCGCCTGAACCGAATTTAACTTAGCCTCAGCGGCTTCACGCTGCATTCGTGCCGTTGTCAACTCTTCACGAACCTGCTGTGACGTTAAGTCATAAGGGTTTGTCGCACCCATGCCAGCTTGAATTGTGGCTACACCAAGCTGCTGCATTAAACGCGCTTGCTCTGCCAAGCGTCCGTTCATTTCATTCTGCACTCGGTCTTGCTCCTCATGCAGCGTCTTCAGGCGGTCATTAAGCCCGTAGAATTCTTCGTTCCTAGCTTTCTCTACATAAGTGTCCGTAACTAGATTCACGGTATTGGCAAGACCGCTCGGCGAGAGGCCATTTAGCCCAATCGAGACTTCATAGGTCGTACCAATCCTCTTAACATTAAGCGCGTTCTGCATAGCCTGTATCTCAGAGGGTAGCGCTGGGCCAGTCCGGTGCCGCACCCAAGGCGGAAGTTTGGCGATTGCATCGGCGATAATGTCGTATCGAGTGACCGTCTGTATCTGGTCCTGGATATAAGTCTCGTAAGGAAGGTCGTCGACCTCGCTGTCGGCGGAGAGGATTTTGGGGAATTTTGGCGCAACATACACCACGCTGTGAGACTCGTAGACGGGCTTTGCCGTCTTCCACAAAATGTAAGCTCCGGTACTAAGAAATCCAAGAAGAACAGAGAGGAACACAAACCGATGCCGAAGAACAGCTGCCGCTACGTTGATACTTGGTTTCAACCTGCGCGGGCTTCCGCCCGGCTGGCGCGACGGAAATGACGGCAAGCTGATGGAGTTTCCAGAGGTCGGATTGTCAGGTACCGAATTGAGCATAACCAGCCTTTGTAGTTAGTGAACGGCAATTGCTGCGACACTGCCTACCGATAGGAATGGTGCCAATTGCTGCAACACGAAGCCCACTTTGGCGACTCCGCTCTTTGGCACGAAGATCACGTCACCGGGATACAGGGAGATCTCCATCTCCCCATCTGGCTTAAGAAGGTCGTTCAGCCGAATGAATTGAGTCTTTCCCCCTTTCGAGCGATGCACAATCTGGATCTCTGGGTTATTACCGGCCGCGTCACTTAGACCACCTGCCTCACCCAGAAGCGACGTGAGAGTCGCGTCGTGTCTCAGCGCGATCTGCCCCGGATGCTGCACTTGTCCCACAACCGTCACAGTCTTCATTGCCGTGGGCACAAAGATCAAATCGTTGCGACGCAGGCGAAGGTCCGCCAATGGGCTGCCCGTGACAAGTAACTCTTGCAGATCGACCCACAAAACCTGGTCTCCTCGATAGATGACACATTCGTCTGGGAGACTGCCGTCCGGCCGTGTTTGAATGCCGCCCCTGGATAGCACTTCGAGCAACGTCGGCGTCTGCTCGAAACTGATCGAACCCGGGTTGCGTATGTTTCCGAGCACGGTCACATGATTCGAACCGTATTTCACAACTTCAACCGTAGCGGTGATATTGGTGTAGTAATTTGATAACGCCGCGGTGATCGTCCCAGCGGCTGCTTCGCGCGTCAGGTTGGCGATTACAATTGGTCCTGCCAGAGGCAATGTAATACGCCCGTCGGGTCCAACAATGCTCTTGGTTGTAAGCTCCGATCGCCCGGGAAATTCGATGGATACCTCGTCGCCGGCTCCAAGCGTATATTCCTCATCGGCCGAAGGCTCGAAACGTCGAAGAATTTCGGTTGAACTTAAAGACAGCTTGGGATCGGCCGCGCCTTCCGCGCCGGAATACTTCGTTTCTCGCATTGCTGCCGACTGAGTCTGATCTGCCGCGAGATTGGCCGACTGGCCAGCGCAAGTCGGAGCAGACAGAGCGATTCCAATCACAACCATTCCATACATTAAGGGCATGAAAGCGCCGTCTAATTTATGCAATTTCACAGAAGACTCCTCATCGCATCCCAAGTTCGGATTTGGTATCTTTCTTGATCTTCTTCGATCCAGACTAGTGAACACTTGCTGTTGTCTCTCGATGGGTACGAACCCATTCTGCGTTGAGTCGGGAGTTCCGCCATATCTCCGGAAAGACCCACAGCTTCCAAAGAATGTACCCTGGAACGGCAACCAAGGTCTTCATTGTTGCCGACAGCCCAGGACCCTTGATTGCTATCGCGACAATGTGAAGGAAGAGGATCGCGAATGCAACCATAGTATAAATCCTCATCCACAGGAATGGGACGCACGCCGAAATCACAAGTAACACTACCTCAGTAGCAAGTGGTAACGCCAATAAATCAAGAAGTGGTTCAATCTGCCTCAAACGACCACTGAGCGCGTTGCGAAATAAATAGGGAGCCCACCGTTTCATCATTCGAATTCGGCCACCCTCCCAGCGGGCGCGCTGCGCTCGAGCGCCCTTCGCTGAAACGGGCATCTCTCCCCTGACTGCGGCATTATCGATGAACTCGACTCGAGTTCCGGCTCGAACGAGAGAAAGATGAAATTCCAGATCCTCGACCACAGAGTGGGCGTTGTATGGAATCTCCATCAAGACATCGCGATGAATCGCAAATCCGTTGCCTAATATGCCTGCTGAAAGACCGAGACGGTCACGGCCGAGGGGGCGAATGACGTTGACTCCGCAAAAGGCAAGAGTCATTAGCCTCGTCCGTCGGCTGTCCTGAGAATTATGGACTTCATAGCGGCACTGCAGTGCCTTTGCGCCAGCTTGCATTCTTTCCCGTACCGCAGTGATCAGGCCCGGGTCGATCACTGAGTCTGCGTCGATTACCAATGCTGCAAGCGAGTTGCTCGCGCGCAGAGAATTGAATCCGTAACTTAGAGCCGAACCCTTCCCAACCTGGCCTGGGTCATTCAACACCAGAACATTTGCTCCGGCCGCCTTCGCTTCCAAGGCAGTTGAGTCGGTGCAGTTATGGGCGATGACCAATATCTTCGTGGCTCTATCAGCCGCCGATCGAATGCTTTGGACGCATCGGCCAATCAATGCTTCCTCGTTGTGCGCCGGAATTAACACCGTAATCGGCATGGGACTCTTCGCAAGCCTTTCAGGCCGCGTGCGCGGCCGTTGCAGGAGAGCAGCAATGCTCAAAACGAGGAGCTCCAGTAGGAGCGGCAGAGTCGCCGCTACAAGAACGATTCCGAGGAGAAGAAGAAGATAGAATATGACCGACATATTTGATTGGCCTCATCCGGGAAGCATTGCGGGAATCGATGAACGTTGCGCCGGGGCCTCCACCGGAGCCATCGTGAGCTGTTGCTCCATGAGTTCCTGCACCTGGCGGTAGAGCTCCGGCATTTCCTGGGTATACACCGGAACAAATTGACCGCCGATTAGGAAGAATGCGCTGTCCTCGGCAAATTGCGGTATCGGAACCAGATCTCCATCAATGCGCCGCAAGGCCTCAGCGACTTTGCCGGCCACTCGGAAAGATGTTCTGATCTGTGCCGCATGCAAAACTCTAGCCAGATTAGGACTCAATCCAGCAAGCCAGAGCTCTCTCCTCCACCGGCGCGCGAGATTGATCACGTGGATCAAGGAACCGAGCGCGTCCGCACCGATGTATGTCGTGCTGCTTAGATCGAGAACTACATGCGAACCCGATAGAACGGTGTTTTGGACAGTTAACTCGAGCTGGATCAACACTGGCCCCGTAAGATCCCCGACGATTCGGTGAACTTTCGTTTTGCCGATCACCTCGGTTGCAATCCTGCCTTGCGTGCCTCGTTTCGATTGCGCTGCCATCCACAACAATTGAGCAGGAAGATATCGTATGAGCCCAGTCGCATTATTGAAGTAACGCTTCGCTAGCCGCGATGGCTCCTGAACCGTTCGATAGAACCATTCCAAACCGCTCCGCTGCATCCAGGCAGGAGCCCGACGAACTCTCCCGCTAAGAAAATCAAACGATCCGCCAACTCCGATGCAGACCGGAACCTTGAGTCGGTTCCGATGCATCGCAATCCACTTTTCCTGCTTGGGGTTTCCAAACGCTACCATGAGGATGTCCGGCCGCGCTTCCTCAACTCGGCTCAGAATTTCCTCGTGATCCATCTCCTCCAAGGGCTGGTGCTTGGGGCAATAGCGTCCAGCAATTACGACGCCGGGGTAGGTCGTTCGCATCCACGCGGCTGCGCCCGCTGAGCTCGACTCATCGGCTCCCAGAAGGAACAATCGATATCCACGCTCGGCGGAGAGCTTAGCCAGCTCTGGAACCAGGTCCGCTCCCGCCACGCGCTCCTTCAGCGTCGTTCCGAGAAACCGCGATGCCCACACCAACGGCATGCCATCGGCTAAAACCACGTCACAGCGCCCGAGAGTCTCGCGCAATTCGTCATCGCTGACCGAATTGATCAGGAAATCGACATTGGCGGTCGCAATCTGATGGAATCCGCCTTCAGCAATCTGCTCTTCGACAAGAGTAAGGGCTTGGCCCATCGTGAGGTTGTCGACGGCCACTCCCAAAATGGCAATACGGGGTTCTCTTTTATCAGGCATGATGGTTGATCCTCGCACCTTTTGTTAAGAAATGCGCAGACACTCACGTTCGAAAAACTGAGTTATAGTCATCCCGCCGGATGAGGAGGACCGGCCGGACTTCTCGCAGCGAGTATTGTTGTAGCGCATGAGTATGAATAGGGGAGACAATCGATATACCGCTTTTATTGCGCGATGCACGACCATCTGTCGCTCACATTTGCGCCTCACTCCAAACTTCTGCCACGCGTCGCGTGCATACGAATCACGTGCCAGCACGACACCAACATTGCGTCAGTTAGGGTGAACTCGTTTCTCTGTTCGAATATTTCCGTTTATCCAGCCCCGGTTCCCCTTAGTACGGCGGGGACGGTCTGCATCAAAATCTTCAAATCCAGCCACAGTGACCACGTATCGATATATTGCATGTCGAGCTCCATCCATTTTTCGAATGGAATAGAATTCCGCCCGCGAATTTGCCACAAACAAGTAATGCCCGGTTTAACGCAGAATCTCCGCCTTTGCCAATCGTTCTCAAAACGTTGGTAGTCACGAAACGACATGGCCCTTGGGCCCACAAGACTCATGTCGCCCTTGATTACATTGATGAGCTGCGGTAACTCATCAATACTCGCCTTGCGTAAAATCCGTCCTATCGACGTGACTCGCGGATCGTGCTTAATCTTGAATACCGGACCAGTCATTTCATTAATTGAGAGGAGTTGCTCCTGCAGCTGCTCGGCATTTGCCACCATCGTTCGAAACTTATACATCGTGAATTGTCGCTTGTTTAATCCCATCCTGGTCTGGCGGAAGAAGACGGGTCCTGAAGACGTCAGCTTGACAAGGACAGCCACAACGAAAAATAGAGGAGAAAGGATAATGAGCAAGGCTCCGGAAATCAGAACATCTAACGCCCGCTTTGTTATGGCCGGCATTGTCTCATCTGGACCAGCCACGGAAAGGACGCGAGAGTTCTCCTCCGGGTCTCGAACGCGATAATTAGAGGTGCGCAACTTGAAAACTTGAGCGTCGAATCTTATGACAATTCCGTGCTGCTCGCACAATGCAACTAGCTCGGCTGCGTGTTCATAGTATGACCGCAGCGGCAAATAAATAGCCGCCTCGTCAACGACGTTAGTTCGGAGAAAGCTGGCAAGGCCCGCAAATGTGCAGCACCGGTTTTGGCCCGTGGACTCAAACTCCTTTGATCCAGCCCAGTCATCGTCGACAAATCCAACCACTTGATATCCAAGCTCAGGATGGCCGGCAATCTGGCGGCCAAACTCGATGGCCCGTTCATTTGTCCCCACGATGAGAATGTGGCGTGTGTTTCCACCTCTGCGCCGGATTGCAAGAAGTAGCCAGCGTGCGATGACCCGACCGGCTGTCATCAGAACGGTGCTTGATAACCAGAACAGAAAAACGAATCTTGGGCTGACGACATGCAGTCCAAAGATCGCTGCCGTCACAAATAAGACGGTCGCTGCAAGCAGCGTCGCTCTGCATACTTCCACAATTTGGGTAAAGTGATTCGAAAACCTCTTGGGAAGGTACATCCCGCAGGAGACCAGAACGCCGTGCCACACGAGGAGGAGAAATGCAAATATCAGACAGTTGCCAAGCTTGATTCGCATCGCTACGAATCCTGAAAGCGTCATCTCTCTCGGTGCGGAGAATACAGCCACGGCGAAAAGGACCGACGCTAGAAGTGCGCAGAGATCGAAGAGTCTGGCGAGGTTCTTGATAACTCGTCCTTTACCTGAAGTCATGGCACCTTCTCAATGAATAAATTAGGGGGCAAATTGCATTCGTGATGAATTGCCGAATCGATCATAGGCGCGGCCACATCGAGAACCGATGTTGCAGCATCTAAACTCGATGCTGTTTCAGGGATTGAATCGTGGGGGCCAGGAAAGCTTGCTGGCGAGCGTTGAAGATCGGCACAATCAGATTCGCGGCCGTTCAGCGGACCCAGGTAGCACTATATTCGGATACTTGAGGATGCTCTCGAAGACGCGAGGTGGCTCAGGCAGCCGATGACGCCAAGAGTGAGAGGGATCCCCGGTGCTGAATATTCCGGATAGGTTCAACGTCGCTTGCAGAGACCTCCACTGCTATAGATCGCTGAATTGCCTCGACGGAAACGACGATTCTGGATCGTGTGCCCGATCGAATAAACGATCCTTCGATACCAGCCAGAGCTCCGTTGACAATTCGAACTCTGTCACCTGCCTGCAGATATGAGCACGGAAAGCATTTCGTGGTACGCGACAGTAAAGCACGAAGGTTTTGAATCTCGTCTTCTGGAATTGCTGTAGGGCCGTTCTGATTTCCGACGAAGCTGACCACGCCGGGAACTTGTCGGACACGTAATTGAAGAACGGAAGTAACCAAGATCTGAACAAAAAGGTACCCAGGGAAAACTGGCACTGATACCATCTTCTTTCGATCGCTCCATTGCCGTTCCTGCTCCACCAAGGGGAGAAAATGAGAAACACCGAGCGCATCGAGCATTGCAGCTGCAGCTTTTTCCTGCCGCGAACGCGTCCAAACCGCATACCACAACGAAGAATCTGGAGCCTGCACGCACTCTGTTGCAGTTCGTGTTTTGTCGTCCATCATCACACCTCTCGTTCAAGAACGCGACTCGAAGACGTTGACGGCGATGGGAAGACGTAGCTTCGCCCTTTCAGTCCCAGGACTGCTTCCAAAGTGAAAAACGACTTCAACCGACGATTCACCGCGTCAATTCATGACCAAGCGCGTGAGTTGATCGTCGCTGAAAAGTCCATGTACTCCAAAACAGGCGGACCCTGGCTGTTCCCACACACGTGTGACTTTTCCCACACACTCGATCCGGATCTCTTCAGTGGCTTGATCCGGAGAAGGAATCAGGACTTCAATTCGAACATCAATACCGACAGGTGGGCAGGCGCTGCTGAATATCAACGCACCGTCCAGCGCAATGTCGCTCGTAAAACCGCCCTCTGTGTGATTGTGCCCGTCATCCCAATGAAAAATGACAGGGAGCCGCAATTTATAGCGCACTGCAGCCCTTCGTTCTTGGCGGGTTTCCTTGGACATTGAGTTGTCAGAATATGGCCAACCCGATCAAGCCGCAAGGCGCCGAACGTTCGAAAAGTCGCGTGAGATGATTGGGCGACTGCGTGAGTTTCTATTCTCCGCAGGTTCCTCAAGATGAGCTGAAAAGGTCTCTTGATGTGAGTAGCTCGGCCTGGTCGTAACTAGAGAAAATTGTTTGATCTTTCTCTGCGAATCTCTTGCGCGATCGGGAAATTCCTGTATTCTAGTGTAACGAAGGCAATATAAATCATCGTCCCGTGCCTTCTCTCCCCCTAGTCGGGCCTTCTCCTCGGACTGTTCCTGTCGAACTGTTCGTGCCGATTCGTCATGGTTAGAAATTCTTGGCGTATTTGATCATCATGTTTACGCGAAACTCATAAACATGGAGGCCTGAATTGTCGCATATGTCTTCGTCGCAATCTCAACGGCGATCTCTTAATTCCCCGGAGGAGGGTGGCTGGGTGATCTCGGACCCGCACAAGCGTGAAAACATTCTGCCGGGAATAGGCGATCCTGAAAGAACGCTCAGGGTATTGATCGTCGACCGGGATTCAATGAGTAGTGATCTATTGGCTAGAGCGCTGTCAAGAGACAGGAATTTTCAGGCATCCGGAATCCGGTCAGCTGACCTTTTGGATTATTTGGAAGACGGAAAAGCCGATGTGGTCGTTATCGGGGCCGATATCACGCTCGATTCAAAGAACGGATTCGAGTTGGCTCAGGCGGTGCGAAGTGTGCGCCCTTCCATGCCGATCGTGATTCTTCTCAGTCGCCCCAGCCAGGATTCTGTTATTAACGCTTTTCGTTCTGGGGCAAGCGGGGTATTTTCGCGCGAGCGGCCGGTGGCCGAATTCGTATCTTGCGTCAAGCATGTGCGCAATGGCTGCATTTGGGCGGGCACTCAAGAGACGAGCATCCTCTTGGATGCGTTCAGATCGATCCCCTCTCCTGATCTGGCAATGGCGGGTGATTCGCTGCCGTTAACAATACGCGAGTTGCAAGTGGTCAAGAGCGCCGCAAGAGGTAAGACGAATAAGGCGATTGCCAAGGAATTAGGCCTCAGCGAGCATACTGTTAAAAACTACCTTTTTCGCGCTTTTGAGAAGTTGGGCGTTTCAAATCGTGTCGAATTGCTGTTTTATTTGACCCAGCGAGGGCAAACTTTCAGGCAAGGTGCCGCCGAATATCCAGAGACCAATTTGCAAGCAGACTAATGTGGCGTCCTCATGTGGCGTCGAAATCAGAGCTACAGCGCTATCTCAATGCGATTTGCGCTACCCCCTTTCTGTGGGAGGCGGATTGCGGTAACCACCTGAAGTTACCGAGAGCAGATCTCTTGAGTGCCCTTTATGTGATTGGAGAATAGCCGCATGTGCTATTGCAGGCTTGTGTACCTGTGTTAATTTGAGAGTCTAGTTGAATCAAAAGGGAGTTAAGTAAGCCGCCGAGTTGGAAAAAGTCTCCTCATTCATTTGGTCGATGTCAGGGTGACTGCGTGACTGGAGGGTAAAGAAAGGGTGTTTACAGGATTTTTTCGTTTCTAGAGAATGGCGAGTCCACGGCATCACCCGACAAGAGTGCTGCACGCCACTGAGCTTTAGAAAAACCCAGGGCCCCCCGCTCGCACGACCGCCAGGCCATTCTGACCTCAAAGTAGATGACCTGCACCGCTAGAAGCGCTATCGAACAACCGCTCCTTTGAGAGCGTGTTGTGGTCGATCGACCGGGGCCAAATGATATTTATTCCACAACAATCACCGCGCCGAGACGATCTTCATGACCAGAGGACCCCGGGTCGCGTTGTCGATCGGGAAAACGAAGCACAGAAATCCGAAACGAATGTAGCACCCCAATTTCGCGTCCTGATTGTCGATCGAGATTCGATGAGCAGCCAACTCCTAGCGACCGCGATTTGCCACGAAACAAATATTCGGGCTTCGGCAGTACAGGCTGCCGATCTCCTTCGATGCTTGGATGTCGAGCGTGTCGATATGGTCATCATCGGCGGTGAAGTCGATCAGAGGCCCCCAAATGAATTCGACCTTGCGCAGGCTGCCAGTCGCGCACGTCCGAACGTCCTGATCGTCGTGCTCTTGAACCATTCGACGCGTGACTCCGTCCTGAGCGCCTTCCGAAGCGGAGCTCGGGGGGTTTTCCCGCGACAGCGGCCCATCGCCGACCTCCTCGATTGCCTCGAGCGCGTTCGCAACGGCTACCTTTGGGCGGCCGAGCAGGAGACTACCCATCTGCTCGACGCGATCCGATCCTTCCCGACTCCTTCACCTTCTATTGAGTCTTTGCCGCTGAGCTACCGCGAAAAGCAGGTGGTCCAGTCTGCGGCCCGAGGCAAGACGAACAAAGTGATTGCCGGCGAATTGGGGCTGAGCGAACACACGGTAAAAAATTACCTCTTTCGCGCATTCGAAAAGCTGGGGGTCTCCAGTCGTACCGAGTTGTTGTTTTATTTGACGCAGAGAGGGCAAACTTTTGGTTCGCCTCGTGCCCCCCGAGAGATGGAAAGCGAATCCGAAGGATAAGAGGCCTCTCCCACGTTTGGCCCTATAGCAGTCAAACGCAGAGGCGGACCTGCATTTCGGAACCCGACTTATGTGGTACACGAGATCTCACAGCCGCAGCACCAACTATTCAACAGTGACCGACTTCGCCAAGTTGCGGGGCTGGTCAACATCACACCCACGACGGACGGCGATGTAGTAAGCGAGTAGTTGGAGTGGCACGATTTCGATGAGCGGGGCGAGCAGTTCGGGTGCATGCGGGATATAAATGACCTGCTCGACGAGGCCGCCGATGGTCGAGTCGCCCTCGGTGGCTACTGCAATGACGCGCCCGCTGCGGGCGGTCACTTCTTGAATATTCGATAGCGTCTTTTCGTAGCGTAACTTCGATGCGGCATCGGATTTGTCCTGCGTGACAAGTACGACGACCGGAAGTGTCTCGTCAATCAAGGCATTGGGTCCATGCTTCATTTCGCCGGCAGGGTAGCCCTCGGCGTGAATATAGGAAATCTCTTTGAGCTTGAGCGCTCCCTCAAGTGCGATGGGGAAATGGATCCCGCGGCCAAGATAGAGAAAGTCGCGCGCATTCGAGAAGTCCTTTGCGAGCTGCTCGCATTGCGATGAGGTAGAACGCAGGACTTCCTCAATTTTGGTAGGAATCCGGCCGAGTTCCTCGATGTAGGCGACAGAGCGCTCCTTGTCGAGGCGGCCGCGAAGCTGACCCAGTTTGAGAGCCAGCAGGAACAGCGCCGTCAGTTGCGCTGTGAACGCCTTGGTGGAGGCGACACCAATCTCGGGTCCGGCATGGGTGTAGATGGCGCCGTGGGCCTCACGCGCCACCATAGCTCCGACCACATTGCAAATTGCGACGGTCTTCGAGCCGAGCGTAATCATCTCGCGCTGCGCCGCGAGCGTGTCGGCGGTTTCGCCGGATTGCGTGATGAGAAGGCCGAGCGCGTTGCGGTCCGGAATCGGATTTCGGTAGCGATACTCGCTGGCGTAGTCGACATCCACGGGCATGCGGGCGAGACGCTCGATCATGTACTTCCCAGTGAGCGCGGCGTGCCAGCTGGTGCCGCAGGCGGCGATGTTGATGCTGGAGGCAGCGGCAAGCTCTTCGTCCGAGATCTCCATTTCGCCGAGGAAGATCTTGCCGGAATCGAGGGACACGCGGCCGAGCGTGGTGTCGGTGATGGCTCGCGGCTGCTCCCAGATTTCCTTGAGCATGAAGTGCTTGTAGCCGCCCTTTTCTGCTTGAATTGGATCCCACGAAATGCGTGTGAGCTCGCGCCGGACGGGACGGCCCTCGAAGTCCGTGAGCTCAACTCCCCCTGTAGTGAGAATCGCCATGTCGCCATCAGAGAGGAAATAGATATTTCGTGTGTGATGAAGGATGCCGGGAACATCGGATGCAACGAAGGACTCGCCTTCGCCCACGCCGATGACGACCGGGGGACCGAGACGCGCGGCAACAATTTTTCCGGGCTCCGCAGCGTAGAGTACGCCCAGCGCGAATGCGCCAGTAAGACGCTTCACCGCGCGGCGCACTGCGTCTTCAAGGAGGATCGGCTTTCCCTCTGCTTCGGCTTCCTTTTGCAGCTGCTCGATCAGGTGGGCAATGATCTCCGTGTCGGTCTCCGTGACGAACTTGTGGCCTTGCTCAATGAGCTCGCGCTTCAGGTCAAGGTAATTCTCTACAATTCCATTGTGGACGACGACGATGCGGCCGCTGCAGTCGCGGTGTGGATGCGCATTCTCTTCCGTGGGACGCCCGTGAGTTGCCCAGCGTGTATGGCCGATGCCAAAGGTGCCGTCGATCGGATGCTCGCGCAAGACCTCTTCAAGGTTCGAAAGCTTCCCGGGCGCGCGCCTAACCTCGAGTTTTGAAAGCGAGGGGCTGCCTAAAGCAATTCCGGCCGAGTCGTAGCCGCGATATTCCAGTCGCCGAAGTCCCTCGATGATGATGGGGACTACCTTCTTGGGGCCGACGTAGCCAACGATTCCGCACATATCTCAATTTTATGCGAAATCGCCTCAGCCAAAAGATGCATCCACCTTCGCCCTTTGGGGGAGGCGGATAGGCGATCCGAGATACCGACGCCAGAAGCTACGCGACATTTTCAGAGAGGAGATGGCAAACTAATCTTCGAGGCGATATGTATATTCTTCGATCACGGGATTGGTCAGGACTTCGCGGGCGATGCGCTCCACCTGCGCGCCTGCGGCCGTTGCTTCCAGGCCATTGTCCAGTGACAGCGCAAAGTACTTGCCCTGGCGCACCGCAGTAACATTCGCGTAACCGATCTTGTGCAGGGCATTTTGGATGGTTTGTCCCTGCGGATCGAGAACCGACGATTTCAAGGTGACATAGACATGCGCCTTCATGATCCCTGATTATAGAGGGACCGGGTGTGGAGCGCGTTTGCAGGCCGATGCCGGGTTCTGAGGCCCAGGCGCCGCACCCGCCTCGTGTTGTCCCCTCAAGGAGGCTTAGTACGCAATGGTTAATTATTTGGAGCTGCCTGTCGGTGATCGCGCGCCGGAGATTTTCCGCGTAGTGGTCGAGATTCCCAAGGATGGAACGCAGAAGTTTGAATACGACAAGCAGTTGCATGTGTTCAAGCTGGACCGCAATCTGCACTCGCCCGTCCACTATCCCGGCGACTACGGGTTCATTCCCTCTACCCTGAGCGACGATGGCGATCCGCTCGACGTACTCGTGCTCGTTCCCGACGCGAGTTTTGCTGGCTGCGTGCAGGAGGTGCGGCCGATTGGGCTGCTGGAGATGCTTGATCAGGGCACGCTGGATGAGAAGGTACTCGCGGTGGGAAAAAACAATCCGCGCTACGCCAACATCTGGAACTATACCGATATCTATCCGCACATGCTGAAAGAAATCACTCACTTTTTCTCGATTTACAAGGATCTTGAGGGAAAGCGCGTGGAGATGCGGGGCTGGCGCGATGCCGCCTATGCGCGCGATCGCGTGGTCTACGCAATGAACAAATTCAAGGACAGCAAGGTAAAGCCGCACGAAGGCCGAAAGAAAGTCGCGGTGTAAGAGGAGAAGACTCCTAAAGCGCGGCGCTACCGCTACTCGATCGCCGCAACGTGACGCTGGTGATTACATAAAACACCGGACCGAGGAGCGCAATCACTGAAGCAAACAGCAGCGCCGACGTAGAACCGAGCACAGTTTCATCGCGCGAAGCATAGATCGCATAAGCGATGAGCACAGTCGGGCCCACGCAAAGCATACAAGCGAATGCGAAGTTGCCGGCTCGGAATGGCCGCGGCAGCCCCGGCTCACGAATGCGCAGGACGACGAGAGCGGCGAACTCGAGAAGCAGACTGGTGCCATAGAGTATCAAATCAATCGAGATGAGCCGTTCGAAAGGCAATTTGAGCGCCAGTGCCCAGGCAAGCGAACAGAACAGCACGCTGATCCATGGGACACCGCGAGAGTTGCGCCGAGCGAACGCCGCGGGAAGCATGCGGTCTTCTGCCATCGCCATCGGCAGGCGTGCGTAGCTCATACTCAGTGCGTTGAACATGCCGACGCCATTGATGCACCCTCCCGCAATTACAGCAAGAGCCAGAATCATGCCAACCGTTCCGCCGCCGCCAATCTGGTGAGCGGCATTGGCCCAATCTCCGGTCGAAAAGCTCTCTGATGACAGCCCGGCTAGCGCCATCGCCGCGAGCGGAAGGACGTAGGTGATGGCGGTGAGAATGGCCGCAGCGATCATGGCGCGGGGATAATTTCGCTGCGGATTCTCAACCTCCTGAGCGACGGTGGAAGCGTTGTCCCAGCCCATGTAATTCCACATTGCGACAAGAATTGCAGTCGAGATCGCTGAGCCGGGACCGATTCCAGCGGAATGGAGGGAAGCAGCGCTACCCCAATGCACAGAAGGATGGGCCACGAAGAACCTCACGAAGCCAAACACAACAAATACCGCGAAGGGGGCCAAGAGCAGCGCACAGAGCCAAACTGATCCCTCGCCGACCGCGGAGGCTCCGCGCAGGTTCCATAGGCTGCAAATCAGCACCACCGCGAGCGACCAGGCATAGCCGTGCCATCCCATCGTGAGCGCGGGCATAAACTTCCCGAGATAGAGGACGAAGATCGAAGGGTACAACGCCATGTCAAAGATGCTGGCGGTGAGAGAAAGCCAACTTTCCTGATACCCCCAGAATGGACCCATCGCTCGGTAGACCCAAACGTAGAACCCGCCCTCAGCCGGGATGGCTGAAGCAAGCTCGCCAATCATGAGCGCGGTGGGCAGGCTCCAGATCAGCGGCAGAATCACGAGGATGAGAATCGCCAAGCCGAAACCCGCGCCGCCCAGGATGTCCTCAATACCATAGGGGCCGCCGGAAACCATGAAATAAGTGGCCGCGATCAGCGGCAGGAGTCGCAGCTTGCGCGACGGCGCCTGGCGAAGGAAATGCATGAATGTGAATCTAAAGCATCCGGACGCGCTACAAACATTGCTGGTATTTCCCAGACGCCGCCGACGCGGCCAACAGAGGTTCCGGTATAATCCAGTAGATCCGGAGAGATGGCCGAGTGGCTGAAGGCGGCGGTTTGCTAAACCGTTATAGGGTCAAAAGCTCTATCGGGGGTTCGAATCCCCCTCTCTCCGCCATATTACAACCTATGATTTTTAGAATCAACGTAAATTACTGATTTAGGTGATATTAAATTGAATTACCTGAGTCTATATCGTTACCCTAGTCCACCCAATTTAACCCAGTCAGGACCAAAAACCTTACAAAATCGACCCCACCTTACTAAGGGTTTTCCGTCCCAATTTCGCCGCTTGTACCATTCCGTCTGTGCAAGACGATCAAGTCTCCAAATCCTAGGAGATGCTCATCGGACACTTGCAGAGTATCTACGGTCGATTTCCTAGGCAGCTCAAGCATCGCTAAGTCACCCGCATCGTTTCTCATTTATCATCGCCATCTCCAAAGTCGCCCCCTGTTTGGATCTGTGCCGCGTAGGCCAGTGTCATGGGATCCACGGACCGAGAATGGAATCGAAGATCCCGGGCGTCATCGGCGCTTGCCGGGACCGATCCTGCTAGTCCGCTGGCTTCTTCCAGCCAATTGAGGCCCGCAAGTCTCCCCGGTTCTCAAGTGCGAGGGACCAGGGCACCTTCGGTGCAGTCTTTGGGGCGTCGAGAACGAGGCGACCCGCATCGAGAGGCAACCGAAATTTGTCAAAGTTCTTTTTCTTCGTGGTTACGATCCGTCATCATTGGGCGGGACGGAACCTTGCTCTGAGAGAGAACTCGGGGGAGTGCTTGCTTGCGATCTGGGAATCAGGCCCGCAATTTTGGACCACACCATTCCGACTACATGGACAAAATTCGCTTGAGACAAATGTCCCGAAAACATTGCTAGAAGACATGCTCCGACCAAGGCAAGGCCAATTGCGATTGCGCTGAGGATATATGCGTGTGCGGTGTAATAAACAAAGAAGTACCAACTCGACACGCCAGCCGAAATCAAGATGAGAACGGCGATGAGCATGGTTAACGTTGGCGAAAGCCTCGCACTCTGCTCTTGTTGATACCTGCTCGTTTCTTTTACTAGCTCAATTGCGGCATCCCTGATCGCAGGGTGCTCTGAGTTTTCTGCAACGCGGAAGTAATCGAGTATTTGTAGATGGGTCTGCTCGCTCAGGCTGAGACTATTCCCAGCCGATTCTTCCTTCTTTCCGTTCTGGCCGCGAGGAGCCACTAGGCCACATCCCCCACCGCATTGCCATTCTTCGGCCTGTAAGCAATCTGAACCACGAGTTCTCGCGGGTCGTGGTCTCGGTCACAATCATCGCAGTGAGGTATCTCGTCCAGGGCGTCGATATTGTCTACTGTCGCCAGGAGCGTATCATATTTGCGGCAATAGACGTTATAGATGCGTTGCAGAATCTCTCCCTTCGCGAGAATCTCAAGGAGCACGATTGCCTCGGCATCAGTGAGATGCAAGGCCGCCGCAGCCAGTTTGGGAATGATGTAGGTCTGACCTTCCTGAATCTGCGAGTTGATATACCCGACTAGGCGATCCAGGAAGTCTGAAAGTCTGGGGTTATTTTGCTTCACGCGTTCGAATTTGGGAGATGACATGCGTTACCTCCTTATCGCTACAATCCGCGTTAACTTTGATGAACCCTTCTTCAGCATTGATGTGTGAATAAACCTCACGCGTTAGAAACCCCGATGAAACCTTTGGAAGCCAATAGAAAGATTGTGCATCCCAAGCCCAAGAGCCGCCATTTTGCTTGTAGGAAAGTTGCCAGTCTGGGCTGTCTCTCACATCGGCGCGCGGTCCTGTTGTCTTACTCTTGTAGTTCTTCTGATCTGTGTGATCGTCGATGTGAATACGAACCACTCTGGGTTCCACTTCTTCGACCAATTTGCGCACAACCGACCTCAGGTCGAGTGGAGTCAATTTGCATCCGAGAATATCCGTTGCACGATCCACATACGCCTTGTAATATGCCTCAGGCGTAGCATGGCCACCAACCTCATGGGCGTGAATCTTATCTGGCGGATTCAACCGTAGCTCAGCGGTTCCACTAAGAAAGTCGGCAATTAGCACTATGCGCTTGAAGACTGGAGTCAAAAGAACACCGTCGCCACGGTCATTCATCTTCGAACGCTGCTGTTGCTCAGCCCATTTGACTCGAAGCAAGCCGCCTTCAAGATGAGCATATACCGGCGACATCGGCTTCACCTTCTCACCAGCAAATACCCTGGAATTGGCGAGAGCGAACCCTGCCTTCAGCAGTCTTGTCGGTAACCACTGCTCGGGCTTTCCGGAAGGAATTTCTTCCATGCGGAACAAGTGAATCCGCATGTCGCTGGCTTCTTCAAAGCCTATAAGTGCGGCTTCCAAAGCGCCTTCGTCAAGCTGGCGACTTGCAATCTGCTTGGACACCAATTCGGTGATGGCTGACCGCGAACGGGCTGCGCTTGGAAGTTCCACGGACCTCAACCAAGCACGGAGACCATCCACCGCCACCTTATTGAGCGTAGGCTCTATACGTTTCCTAATGTCGTCGCTGGACGTGCCCTGAACAGTCATTGGCCTGTCATCTCTTCGAAGGGTTAACTGACGTGAAAAAAAGTGTGGTGAATTAACACTTAAATACTAGTACGAAAAGGTCACCCGGGGGTTAAGTTAATCGACAAACCCAACGCATTGTTCACGCAAGGTCATTAGAGCTGAAGAGGGGAGAGAACTGAGGAAAGGCTAGAGGATGGGTGGGTGGTCCCTTCAAAAGCGGTCGATACTTGAAGTGTCCACCCCGTTCTAGTGAAGAGCACAGATCCACTGCGGCGACAAAAACTCCATCAGCCCGATCTCTTCATTGGTGTACCGGTCTTTCTATTTCGAGATTCCCGCAAGCGTGTATAGGTCCTCGATTGCCCGACTGAGTTCGCGGATCATGATGAGCTTCTGAGGATTTCCACTCTTAATATCCTGAATGTCACTCGCCGGAGCTTTGCGAAGTTGTTCAGTTGCACGTTTGACTGCTTGGAACAAATCGCTTTCCAGCGACGGATCATTCTTAATAAGGATTCGACTAGCTTGTTCGATGCCCCTCTTGTCTAGAGCTGCCGCAGCGTCTTTATTGGCAAGAATCGCCGAAAGATTCCTGACCTGCTTGGCGTCTGTTAGGCGACCTTCTGCAAGCCAGCCATGAAATCGCTGCTTGAAATCAGGATCTTCCTTGAACACCTCTCGCAGCTCCCGCTTCTTCATCAACTCCTGAAAGAATGAGAATTTTCGCACATTGCTCGGATCAGGGTGGTGTTGAAGGAACTCGCGTGTTGCTGCGTATGCGAGCAACATCTCATTGATCTTTGATTTACTGAGCCGTAGGTGGTTTCCGAGCCAGTCATAAGTTTTGCCATATACGTTGTAAAGATCGGCAATGTGTTTCGCCTGCTCGTAGGCGTCCCACCGAATCTTCCCGCTGACGTGCATATCTGCCAGCAGAACCGCTAGATCTTCTTCTGTCAGGTCTGAGTCAAAGATCATCGCCGGCAAATTTGTGAACCGAGCATCATTTGGATATTGGTCGAGAAGACGACGCGCTGATACGGTGCGGCAGTTTCCTTCGCGAACCAAATACTTGTCTTTGATTCGCTGCACGATAATCGCTTCGTATATGCCGCCGTTCTGGAGAATGGATTGAGCTAATGCTTTTACGGCGTCCTTTTCCCAGATCAATTCTTCGAGTTCTTCTTGGCTAGCCCGGCCCGCCTTTTGGCCCACTAAGAATTGAATGCGAGGATTTTGAGGATCCAGGACACATTTGCTGACTGGGACTGAACTGCGCAGGCAAGGAATCGACTTTCCTTGGATCAAGAGTGTTTCCGTGGGTGGCATATTATCAACCTCCAGAACTAGGGTATCACACAGTACCTCTATGGTAAATTTCTTTACTTGATACCATTTGGTACTGTGTGATACTATCCAAGTCTGAGTGGGAGGTGCATGCACTCGTAGTAATGTCTGGAGGACAAAAACAAAGGGAGGGGTCTTTAGAACCCCTCCCTTTGACAGTTCTTTACCGCCAGGAATGTGCCTTGCGGCAGGGATGCTCCTAGCAGTCTCGTTCACCATTCTAGCACTAAACACACGCGCGTCAACAGAATAACCAAAGGCTTCTATAAGAATATCATTTTGAACGACTTGTGAGGAAACATGCCGCCACCCTATAGCGCCGAACTCATTAACGCCATCGTTCGAACCATTACAATCGAGCGACTCTACCGCTATTTGAAGGCCACGGGTAACGATGTTTCCAAAGCAATGGAGCTTTACGAACTCAACGTGAGGCTATCAGCAATCCTCTACGGGCTCCTCAATGGCATTGAGGTGGCTGTGCGGAATGCTGAGCACATTGCCCTAACAAACAGCTATGGCACGCCTCGCTGGTACGACACCCCGCCTACGCCGAATTATGGGAGACCGAGCGCAGGGTGCGAGGGGCCCTCTTGGCACGACTACGCGCCTCTGTCTGAGTATTGGAGAGACAAGGTCAACGAAGCCAAATCCAGTCCCGGCATCGGCGATCGGCCAGGAAAGGTAATTGCAGAACTCACGTTCGGATTTTGGGTAGACCTCTTGCAAACTCAGAACCATTGGAGCCTTTGGATCAATCGCAAACTCCACTTGGCCTTTCCAAATGCGCGACGTCACCGGAGACTGATTCACGAGCGTTTGAAAGCAGTTCAGTTGCTACGTAATCGCATTTCACATCACGAACCGATCATTACCTCGGCCAATATGATTTACAACGGCGATGAATATCTCCGGTTGGAGGAAATTGTCGAATGCGGAGAGTGGGTTTGTGCTCATACTGCCGATTGGTTGAAGACACAGTTCGGCTATGGCGAGGCAAATCAGATCCTCAAAGCAGTGGCGGCGATGAAAATCGTGCTTTAAGGTAGGGGTGCCCTTGATGCGCGCTTGTCGTACCTCCACGCCCAGATCAGCAAAGCCGAGTCTCAAGCATTCTGCGGACAGCATGCTTCGGAGGTACCCTACTCATTTCGCTACGTGCTGCGTCGCGGATTCAGGATTCAGGTCGTTTACGACGCGGACGCTGAAATAATGCCACAGCTTGTGGCCCTATTCATGGAAAATCCGCGAAGAGATCTCGCGGCGAAAAGGACAACGCCCGTGCCAGCTTTACGATGTTCTCCAGGGCTACATTTCGTTCGCCCCGTTCCACGCCACCCACGTAATTGCGATGCAGCCCGGCCCTTTCAGCCAATTCCTCCTGCGAGTAGCCGCGTTCCTCGCGGAGCTTGCGTAACGTAGTGCCAAACCGGGATTTAACGGAGCGTGTCGCCACACTCCCATACTTGAGTGCTGACCACTATGAGTCTACACACGATGAGTGTGATATGTTGGCAGTCAAGAACCGCCTTGGTTCCGCGGGACCTGGCCCCTGGGCGGTTGTGGATATTCCTACCGGGTTTTCCAGACAGCACGAAGCCGGGTTGTGCGATTCTAAGAAGCTGAGAGGTTGCGGCCATGCAGGAAGATTACATCGAATGTTCTGAGCTCTCAGGCAAGACGATCCAAACCCTGCGTATCCATAAGGACACCGGCGACGGAACCGATGTCCAGATTGAGCTGACGGATGGGACCACTTTCTCGTGCTGCCTCTCCAATCAGCCGGCTGTAAGGGCATCCTTGTACAGAGGCGGGGTTGGACCCCCCGAGACCATCCGCAGCTACGAAGTATAGGCACTTTCGCGTGCTGCCCGATCAGGCATTATGCCCTAAACGCATCACGGACTTCTTGGAATTCATTGGACGTTGCTGGAATCGGCCCGTAGCTTTGCGCCATAGCTGACAACTTGTCAGCGGAGGTGCAAAAGTGAATCGATTCCGCCCTCTCCTCCGACTGGATAAGACCCCCACTCGGCTGCCTGTTCGGCCTGCCTATCGCCAGGCTGGATACTTCCTCAAACAATCCCTCATTTGTGCCATCCGCGTGATGGCTCCAACCCTTCTCGCCCTCTCATTAGCGAACGTCGTCCATGCCCAGGGAACGATGGACTTCTCCGGGGCGCAAACACTCATGGGCACATTCCAAACTTTCGCCATTTACGCGGGCGCTGTCATCTGTTTCGGCGGGCTAATCTTCGCCGGAATACGGATGCTCAGTGGCCGTTTTGCGGACGCCATTCCCGGCCTCTTCGGCGCTCTGTTCGGCGCTGGAGTTCTGGGCTGGGGAGCCGGATGGATTGGGAGCTTGACCGGCCAGACGATGCAGTAGGTGGCGGCCATGACCAAGCGAGGAGAACCGTTACCAATCAACCAAGCGCTGAATCGACCGAGGGCCAAGCTGGGCCTCGACCTCACAGCATGGATGGCGATCGTATTCGTCTGCGTAACGGTTTTCCTCGTTGGGTTTCGCCTGCTGGCGATGGTCGCCTTTCCAGCACTCACCGCAGGCGCCTGGCTCATCGTCCGCAAACACCCAAAGATGTTTCAGCTCTGGGGCCTCAGCCTCAGCCAGAAGTCATATTATGACCCGCGCAAACAGTGAACAGCTAAAACATACTCCGTGGTTCGCCAAGGCCGGAGCTGCTTCGAGCATCGTTCCGATCTCGCGCTTTGTCGGACCAAGCATCTTTGCACTTAAGGGCGGCGGGTACGGATGTCTGTTCTCTCTCGACGGCATCGACGAGGAGGGATTGTCCGACCAGGAGCTTGACGCGCGGATGCGCTCGATTGAAGGCGCATTGCGTGGATTGCCCGAAGGTTCTTGCCTTTATCAGTACACGCGCGTGATGTCAGGGTTCGATCTTCCGCGCCAGACTTACTATGCAAATCCGGTCACACAGGTTTTCGCAGACGACCGGCTGGCCTTTCTTGAGAGAAACGCTGGCTTCCGGCGCATCGACGTGCATTGGTGTCTCACCCTTGAGCCGTCGAAGGTTAAGGCATTTGAGCGCAAGCCAAACGAGAACGCCGCCGACACATCGCGGATTCTAGCCGAACTCCAAAAAACAGCGACGATTCTGGAAGGTCATCTCGGCAACGCATTCGGGTTGCGGCCGCTCGATAAGAATGGCGCATTTCAGTTTTTCAGCTACCTGTTCAACCTTGAGAAATGGGCGGTTCAAGACGAGCTCCGTAGCGATGCCGGTGTGGACCGGCAGATCGTGAAGAATCCGGTTGCGTGGCACAGCGACTACCTTCAGGTGGGCAAGCGCCATGTTCAGATGTTCTCCCTGAAGACGACGCCCGAAGCATCCAGACCGTGTCTCTTCTCCGGCGTGTTGACGCTCGATTGCGACAGCGTTCTGTGCTCTACTTGGCGGGTCAAGTCTACCTCCGCCGCGCGCGGCGAGATCGACGCTCAGGAGAAATTCATTTCCTTTTTCAAGGTTGGCGTTTTGACGCGCGTGATGAGCGGACGCGATTTCGCGTCCCTTGAAACCGGAGCCGGAGCCAGGGCTGCCAACACCAGCGTCGATGACCTCAGCGATGTCATCCGTTCGCTTGATAAAAAAGCCCAAGGCGAATACTCACTCCGGCTGCTCGTCGCGGCCAACACTGCAGAGCAGCTACGCAATACCATCCCCGCTGTGCATCGGATCTTCGTCGATGCCCGCGCGCAGGTGATGGAAGAGACGCTGGGCAATCTCTCTGCGTTTTACGCCATGTTTCCCGGCAACAATAAGTTCAATGTCTTCCCGCTGTGGCTGGCCGAGGATCATCACGCCCGTCTCTCCTCCGTGTTCGCTCCACACATCGGCCATCCACATTCTGAAGACCTGGATTCCGAGTACCTGAATGTCTTTGAAACCCGGACACGGACACCGTTTTTTCAGGACGTGTACGTGGACGGCGTGCGCGTCATGCTCATCATCGGACCTACGGGGTCGGGCAAAAGCGTGATAGGCAATGCGACCGTTGCGCTTGAGCAAAAGTATGGCGGCTTCACCTACATCTTCGACATCGGTGGCAGCTATGAGAGCGTCGTAGAACTTTATGGTGGCAAGGTTGACCGCGTAGGCAAGGACGGCCCGCGCGTGAACCCGTTTGCTCTGGAGCCGACTGAGAGCAACATCAAGTTCCTGTATTCATTCGTAAAGCTCCTGCTCGCCAACGGCGGCGCGGAGCTTGAGCCTGAAGACGACGACGTGATTCATAGGGCCGTGCAGGACATGTACCTGCTCGACCCGGAGAACCGTAAGCTCTCCAATCTCTATCTGCCCAAGAAGCTCGACCGTTACCTCTCGAAATGGGTTGGCAACGGCGTCTATCACGCCATCTTCGACAACGTGGAAGACAGCCTTTCTCTGTCGCGCCTCCAATGCTTCGACTTCCAGGGCGTGAACAACCAGCAATACGCCGACCTGATCGAGCCGCTGATGGTGTGGCTGCTTCGGCGCATCAACGATGTGCTTTACGACCCTACAAACCTTGGCGTTCCCAAGCACATTTTGATCGAAGAGATTTTCTCTTCGATGAAGAACAGGCAGCTCCTGGAAGGCGCGCTCGCCTCCATCAAGACCGTGCGCAAAAATCTTGGCGGTGTCACCATGATCGGCCAGTCCGCAGACGATCTGGGTGAAAACGCCGACAGCATCGTGAATTCGTGCACATCGTTCCTGTTTCTCAGAGACGCGACATTCAACCGGAAAAAGTATGCCGAGCTGTTCAAGATGAACGAACAGCAGATTGCTTTGTTTGAGAGCTTGCAGGACCGGGAGGCCCTGTACATGCGGCGGGACGGATTGACGAAGGTAGTCATCCTCAATCTCGACAGCCGCAGCTATGCCACATTTTCGACCAAGCCCAAGGACCGGGTGCGGCGGTCGAAGCTCATCGCCAAGTATGGACTTGCCGAGGGCATTGCCCGTTTTGCCCAGGGCGAGACTGCGTAAGCAATTCACCGAAAGGATCAGCCATGAAACGAACCCTCCCCCTCTTCCTTGCCTGTGGCCTCGCTCTTACCGGCGCGGCCTCTGCCTCGGGGCCGTCCACGCCAGCACCGAAGCAGCTTGCGCCGAGCGCGCCGCGCACCGTCGTCGTGTCGGAGGCCGACACGCCGCCTATGGTCCGCGCCGGCCTTTTGCAGTCCACATTGATCCTGCTTCCAGCCGAGGAGAAAGTAGCGAACGTCTTTGCCGGCGATACCGTGGACTGGGTCTTCGATGGCGGGCACGTCGCGAGCCGCTTTATCAGCATCAAGCCCAAAGTGGCGAACAGCACGACGGACGTGCATATCGTCTCCGACCACGGCAACGAATACACCCTTCAGCTTCGCGAAGTCTCAGGCGACGAAGATCCCCACTTTGACTCTAAGGTTTTCATCACACCAGGCGACAAGGAAGCAAAAGACCGGCTGGCACAAATACCAGTCTTTGTCCCAGCGGCCGAGTTGGACCGGGTGAAGCAGGAAGAGGCGGCAGCAAAAGCAGCCGCGGAAGCTGCGCAGAAGGCACAGGATGCGAAGGCCGAGCAGTACCGCAGCCAGTATCCCGGCAGCCTGCACTTCGATTACACATGGGACCAGGCGAAGGGCAAAGAGCTTGGGCTCCAGCAAATATGGCACGACGACAAGTTCACTTATCTGCGCGGCCAATTTCAAGAAACGCCCGCACTCTATGAAGTGAAAGACAAAAAGCCCTCGCTCATCAACTTCGATTTCAACGCGGGGCTCTATACCGTGCCGAAGCAATTGGATGACGGCTATCTCGCCATCGGCAAACAGAAGGTCGAATTCCATCGGACGGGGGATAAGAACTAGCCATGCCGGAACCGAATCAGAACCCGCCCGCGACCGTTCCCGAGCAGCCGGAGGCCAAACCGCCTCTCAAGAAGAGTATGCCTGTCATCATCGCCCTGGTTACGATCATGGCGCTCATCGGGATTGCAAATCTCTCCAGTTTATTGAGCGGCAATAGACGGGAAGCACCGGCGAGTGCCATGCCCATGCGCCCGTCCGCGCCGAATGCCCAGCAGGTTTCGAGCTTCGAGACGCAGCAGCAATTGCAGGCCAAGCAGGATGCGGCGGACCGGCAACGCCAGCAGGAGTTGGCCGCGGCCATGCAGCAGATTGACGATGCCCAGGGCGTTCCGGGACCGGAGGACGCGGGCGCGCCGCCCATGACCGCCGCTCAGCGCGCGACGATCTATGGCGACAGCCCGAATGCACCCGCGCGGACCTCCGAAGTTTCCCAGGCTCAGGCCGAGGCGAAACAAAGAGAACTTGCGCGGGAAAAGCAGCAGCAGGACGCCATAAATAGCGACACTATAGCGATTGACTTCGAGCATCCGGGCGGGACTACCCCGCCCGCCGCTCAAGTCCCGCTGGCAACGGCGGAGGCCGCTGAAGGCTCCGCCACTGGCGCGGCCAGCAGCGCCACTTCCGCGCATCCGCCTGCCGATGAGCAGCAGCCTAAGACCGACGCCAAAGCCAACCCTATGAAGCCATACGATTTCGATACCTTCGATGGGCGCCTATACCGGGTCTTCGAGGGATCGGTGCTTGAGGGCGTCGTTACCAATCACATCGACGGCGGATTCAACGGGCCGATCATGGTCGATCTGACTACCGATCTCTACTCCCACGATCACCAGCAGCTTTTGTTGCCCCAGGGCACTCGACTGCTCGGCGATGTGCAAAGTGTTGGGAATGCCCAGCAGCGGAAGATGTTTGTCACCTTTCACCGCGCAATCTGTCCCGATGGTTTCTCGCTTGAGTTTGCGAAGTACATTGCTCTTGACCAGATCGGCACGACCGGCCTTGCGACCAAGGTCGATCACGGGTATTTGCAGGCGTTCGCCGCTGTCGCCGCCGTGGGCGGGCTGGGCGGCCTCGCGCAGATCGGCAACAACGGCAGCATCCTGTCGCCCTCGACCGAGATTCGCAACGGCATCTCGGAGCAGTCGGCTACCGAAGGCGAGCAGGTGTTGAATCACTTTTTGAATCGCTTGCCGATCATCACGCTCAAAGAAGGCTCGCGCGCGCGCGTGTATATCGGCACGGATCTTCTGATCCCGTCTTATGCGGAACATCGCATGGACCCGACGCTCTAATCGGAGGTCCTATGAATCACGGTGTCACCCATTGCCGCAAGGTAATTGCCGGACTGGGAACGTGCGCGTTTGCGCTCGCCCTTCTCGGGACGCCCGCGGAGCGAACTGTCGCTCTGGGCGCGCTGGTCGATTTCGCCGAGATAACCGCGAAAGTGTTTCGGATTCCGTGTTGGATTACGGACCACAGCAGATGCTTTTCCCTGGACAGGTTTGACCCAACCTGCCCGCAGTGCATGTAGTCGCTCGCTCAACCCAGGAGGTTCCAAATGAGATTCAACGTCAGTAGGCGCCGCAAGTGGATCATCGGCGGTGCGCTTGTGCTTTTAACAGCCACGCCGAGCTTCGCGCTGTTCGGCATAGGTGACATCGTTTTCGACCCGACCAGCTACGCCAGCTTGGTGCAACAACTCACCACTCTGGAAATGCAATACAACATGGTCAAGAACAACATCGAGCATTTCTCGTTCAAACAGCAGTGGCAAACCGAGCTGCACACTCTCGAAAACGTCAATGTCGCCAATATGTTTGGCGAAACGGCCGGCATCAAGATCGCTCTCAACAGCAACAACCCAGGTGCATCGCTGACCGGCTGGCAGACCGCGACGGTTCCGATGGATAGCAATGCCAGCAGCTACCTTGCTGGACAGTCGCTCGGCAGTTCGCGCATCTCCCAGCTTGCAATGATCGAGACCTCCGATGCCGTATCGCCAGATTGTCTCACGGCAGTTGGCCAGTACCGCTCGGGTAGGGCAACTGGCATGACCGCGAACGACTCGCTGCTCTCAAGCCAGTTCGATAACAGCGATTCGACTAACGCAGAAGTCCAGCAACTTAATCTTCTCAATGCCGCCGAGGCTCAGAAGATGGCCGAGATGCAATCCCAGGGAAGCTTGGAGGCATGCCTTGCGGGTCAGATGACTGTCGCCAATATGGAGCGCCGCAATGCCGCCGCCGTAGACCTCAACACTGCTGTCCTTGTCCAACAGCAGCGCGCCGCCAATGACACGAGCGCTGCCAACGAGGGCAGCACTTGGGATAGTTATCTTCCGTAAACCGTGAAAAGAGAGAGGTGCAATATGAGTTCCGTTGTCTTACTGGCTCAGGCATTACCCAGTGCGAGTTCCGGTATCGATTGGCTCTATCAGTTCACGAACAATCTGACCAATCTGACCACGCAGAACGGTGGCGCGCTGACGCAACTTGGCCTCACGGAACTAAGTTGCATCTCTCTCTTCACTCTCATCAGCATGGTCGTGAATTGGAACACCACCAGCATGACCATCCGATTCCACGCCGCACCCGTGCACGCAGGGGATCTGGTCAACTTCCTGCTTCGGCTTATCGTATGCAGCTTGGCCGAAAGCTATTGGGTAAATCCCTTTCCCGGCGCGAGCTTTGGGATCAATCACTTCTTTTCGTACATCGCGCAGGCGATGGTTGCAGCCTTCGATCAAAACTCCCTGAACAACCTGCTGCAGCTCCTTAAGACCGCCGGTGACAATACCGCGATGCCATCGCTTATGGCTCCGGTTCAGATCCTCTGCTACTTCGTTGTGCAAGGATTGTTGGGCATCGCATCCGCGATTCTGTTTCTCATCAATTGCAGCGCATTCATCCTCTACGGCGTGACGGCTCTCTTCGGGCCAATCTTTGTACCACTACTCATGACAAAAACATTCCGTGCCAAATTCTTTCACTTTCTCGACGTGCTCATCAGCTTCGCCATGATCCGCGCGGTCGCAGCGGCCTTCATCTTTGTCTGGGGCGGGTTCATGAACGCATTTCTTCAGCAGACCTTCAATGGAAATTATTCGATAGAAATGTGGCTGGCGAATCTCATTCCCTGCATCATGGTATTCATCGCGTTTGTTGTGAACATGCTCTTCATTCCGAGCATGACGCAAGCGATCTTCGGCGGCGCCGCAGGCTTGGCGGAAAGCATTACCAAGGTCGGTGGGACCGCTGCGTCACTTGCTGCCGTAAAAGGAGGCGCATAGAGTTATGCCGCCATTCATCGTGAAAGTGCTATTACTTCGTCGTCTGGTAAGTTCACATCGCCTGATGCGGACCCTTTTTCTTATGCTCGCAGCAATTTCCATTGTGGCGTTCATCTGGACGGCCTGCCTGTTTCTCACTCTCGAACAAAGGACGAGTGTTCCCTATGCCCACACGCACAGCGCCCATTGAAGCGCCTTTGACACCGGAGCAGGCGTTGCTCACCGACCAAATCGGCAACGAGGTCTACGCCTCCCACTATGCCGAGCGCAAGGCGTACCGCCTGATTATCGGATGCGGAACTGTCTTGCTTTTGGGGTCGATGTGGCTCAACTTCTCCCTGGCGCGCCGGCCCATTGCGAATCGCTATATCCGCATCGACGAGATGGGGCGCGCCCAGGCGATCCAGTACAGTGACTTGAACTACAGTCCCCGCGAAGGCGAGGTGCGGACATATCTGATGGATTGGGCGAATTACCGTTACACGATCGGCCGCGACACGATTGCCAAAAAATATCCGCTCAACTACTACTTCTTGTCCCAGGCGCTCGCCTCGCAGTTAATGACCGAAGACAACCAAAGCCATCTTGTTTCGCAGGTGATGGCCGGACAGATCGAGCAAAGCGACGTGGACGTGAAGAACGTCACAATTACCTCCATGTCCCAGGAGACCGTGCAGGGCACAGTCATGGCGCGCGGAACGGCCTTGGTAGCCATCGACAGGCTCTATTTGCCCCTCCATTCTCGCCAGCCGCGGACCGAGCATTGGATGCTGAGTCTCACTTACTATCTCAACCCCAAACAGGTGAGCGACCAGGCCAAAGTCTATCCGCAATACGAGTTCATCAATCCGCTGGGACTCACCATCACGGAGTTTCACGAAAACCGGATCTCCGTCGATCCTATTGTGCCGGATGCTGACGGCACGAATCAGCCGGAAACGCCACAGCCAGCCACAGGAGCACCGCGGTGAGCTACGAATTGATACTCCCGTTCTTTCCCGACGAGCTGCGGGCGCTGTTACTGGACCCGTCCATCTCCGATCTGATGATTAACGGCACCACGGGAGTCTATGCGGATCGGAACGGCGTGGTGCAGCAGATTTCGCTCAAGGCCCCGTATACGAACGATCGGCTTCAGGCCGCAATCGAGCGAGTGGCCCGTATGCTGGGCCAGGACCTCACCACGCAGAATCCGATCCTGAATACACGCTTGCCGGATGGTTCGCGTGTGGCCGTAGTCGGCCCGCCATCTTCGATCAATGGGCCAACCCTTACCATCCGCAAATTCAACCGCTGGTACTCATCGGACGAACTCATTGCATCGGGCAGTATGCCCAAGCATGTTCGGGATACGGTAGTGGGATTCATTGGTGAGCGTAAGAACGGCATCATCAGCGGCGGGACCGGATCGGGGAAGACAACCTTGATGAAGGCGTTCCTTGACCATATTCCACAGGACGAACGCCTCCTGATTATCGAGCAGCCAGCCGAGTTGAAGATACTGCATCCGAACGCTGTCCGATGGGAGGCCGTAGATGCGATTCCCGGCCAGGTTGCCGTGACGCCCAGCGAGCTTTTGGCCGCTGCGCTTCGCCACCGGCCCGACCGGATCATTATGGGCGAAATCCGCAATGAATGCGGCTACGACCTACTCCAGGCAATGAATACAGGGCACGGCGGCACACTGTCCACGATTCACGCGAAATCGGCGTTGGACGCCCTCAATCGGCTCTCCAATCTTGCCCTCAGCGCCCACCCCAATTTGAACCACGGCTTTATGCGCTCCGAGACGGCCGAGGCCATTGATTTTGTCCTCTATTGCGAACGCGATCATACCGGACGGCGCCGGGTGCGTGAGTTGATTGCAGTCAACGGTTACAGCCATGTCGAGCAGTGCTTCGAGACCGCAGACCTCTATAGATATTCCTCTGCGGTAGCGGCCTGAGTTGAGGATGGAACATGCGAATGCATAACGGCCCCAAATCGGAACTGAATCTCCTGGTATTTGGCTGTGCGCTTGAGCGTGGATGCGCCCGGTTGATGGCCTGCCATTGCGGTGCTAATTCGCGGCCCTTGTCGGGAGTCTCGGGAACAAAGAGCGGAACTGGTTTGCCGGCGACAAGCATCACCGGAAAGCGGATGGAGCGCGTTGTTCAGCACTGTGTCTCCCGTATTTATCCCGCTTCATGCTCGGTCACTGCTTCGGGGCCTATCCGCCGCCCGGCGGCAGGCTCGCTCTTCTGCTTCGGCTCCGCCGCCTATCGGTTACGGTTTCCATCTTCGACGGACCCTCCGTAAATGCAGAGCTTCGGCCTTGGGAGGCGGGCCCACTCGCTTGGCTTCGCCCGGTGTGACCCAAGCAAGATCGGGAATTCAAAATCGGAGACACAAAATGTACCTGAACAAAACACTTCTCATGGGCTTCCTCGGTGGCGATGCAGTCATTCGCACCGGCAAAAACAACAAACAGTTCACTACGCTCTCTCTTGCAACCAAGACATCCCGCAAGAACAAAGAGACCGGCGAATACGAAGAGGCGCGCACCGATTGGCACAACCTCATCGTCTTCGGCAAGCTCGGCGAGTTCGCAGCCAAGCTCAAGAAGGGCGCGCACATCCAGATCGAAGGCGCGATCCAGTACGGCGATTACAAGGGCGTACAGACGGCCTCGATTCGGGTAACTTCCATCCTTAAGCTCGACCGTGTGGAGAAGGCGCCCGCCGAGGAGGAGTTCGACGAGGAAGAGGCCGCTTGAGATCCTTTCCTCTTTGCTCGTTAGAGGCCCGAACACCGGGCCTCTAACGCTGTTCATTGGTTCGGCCTTCGAGGTTCGCACATGAATCAAACCGCCATCGAATTCCTCACCCATTGCTTCGCAACCGGCGAAACGATTGCGATCCTGCTACGCAGGGAGAATCCGGCTTCTACGCAGCAGCGCATTATCGCCTTCGAACGTGCGATTACGCCACGCTATCTCGCATGGCTGGGTCATGAGAACGGGATTGGCGCGAACATCTATGTCGCCGTGAACCCGCTAAAGCCTGGCAGCCGGAAGCGCACCAAAGAGAGCATAGCGTCAGTACGCCATCTATATATAGATATCGATACGGACGGCGACGCCCGGCTCGCTGCGCTCCGGGCGTCCAATGCCGTCCCTACGCCGACCGCAATCCTCTCGACATCTCAGGGCAAATACCAGGTGCTCTGGCGCGTCGATGGCTTCGACTTTGAGCTCCAGGAACAGGCGCTCAAACTGCTCGCCATCGAATTCGGCGGCGATCCCGCTTGCACCGACTGCAACCGAGTTCTCCGCATCCCCGGATTTCTGAATCGCAAGTACGATCCGGCCCACCGCATCACGGTCGAATATCCCTGCGATTCCGTCTGGAATCCCGCCTACTTCCGGCTCGATATTGCCCCTACCAATCGGACCCGCTTCGCCTGCCCCATTCCGACCCGAAAGCGGCCCGGAAAGCACTCGAATTCCGAGATCGATTGGGCCTGGGTTTGCGACCAGCTTGCCCAGGGCAAGGACGCCGTGAAACTGACGCGTGAGCTGGCATTGCGCCGCTCCGACAAACCCAATCCTCTCTATTACGCGCAGCGCACCGTCGATGTCGCATCGGCACGGCTCTGGCTTTTCGAAGGCGTTCGCATGAACGACGTTATCACCATGCTTGAGTGCCGCCGCCGTTTTGAGATTCCCGCCACGCTTTGCTCCGCTCGCGCGCGGGAGATTGCCTTGACAGCAAAGCGCATGATTGCCCGCAGAAAGATTGCATGATTTCACCTCTAAAGGAGAACTCGAATGCCATTACTTGAATTTACCCAAACCCGACATATCAGCGCTTCGATTCGGCTCGTAGATACGACGGCGACACAGGTCGATCAATACGCAGCTTTCATCGGAGCTTCCGCGGACGACGTTGTTGAGCGGGCGCTTGCCTATGTCTTCTCCAAGGACCGCGACTTTCAGGACTTCTTGAAGACGCCGCAGGCCCAGAAGATCACACCTACGTTGCGCATCCGTAGAACGCCCGCGCCCGATGCAGTTGATCAAAGCCCAAAGGAGCGCAGGAACGGGATGGAGCCGGCTGTGTCTGTGGCTGGGTTGAGGGCATGATCCTCCATCGAGATTCCTGGCGGGACCACTACGGTGCTTCGCACCGGAAGAATCTTGACACTCCATCCCTCGCAGGGTCATGCAGGTGCACCGTGGTGCACTTGATACAGATTCAATGACATAGCAATTTCAGGTGCACTTGGGTGCACCTGAAAAATCCGAGGTTATCATGGCGCATTTGAAAACAAAGCCAGAGGAAGGGCTGAAGGATGACCGTGATGCGCTTCGAGTCTTTCCGGTGACGGCGAAGCTGACCAAACAAGAACGCAAAGCGGTTACTGACTTTGCACAGTCACAGGGCCTTGCGCGGGGGCAGTGGATACGCGATGTGATCCTTGGCGAGCTGCACGGCGCGCCCGTCAGTAATGCATCGCTGGCTGAGGTGCTAGGCATCCGTTTGCTCCTGGTGAATGTGCTACGTCCTCTCGCCGCAGGCCAGAAACTCACGCCGGAGACATTCGATAAATTGCTGGATGAAATCAGCACAGCGAAACACGATCTGGCCGGGAAGCTCACGTCCGACCGCAGGAGGTAATTCGATGGCAAAGACTACTTGGGGACGCAAAGAGACAATCATCTGGCCGCGCCACATACCCATCTACACATACGGCCTGGCCTTTGGCGTTATCGCATTGACCTTTGCTGCCGTGTGCATTCGCATTCACCTTGGCATTCCCTTGCAGCGTTACTACTTGCCCGTCTACGAGCGGACATCGGCCATCGCCGGGTTCATGCCGACCCACCGCAGCATGTACCGGGTGCTGTTCGTCAGTGGCCGCGGGGTCGCGCTGCGGCCCGCCATGAGTGGCGATGTGACGTTGGGCAGAACCCCGGATACAAGCGGCAAACCGATCCCTCTTGCACTTTCGCCGGCGGCGCAGCGTCAACATTACTCGCTGCTCTTTCGCGGCCCGGAGCGCAGCTATGTTGATGCACGGCTGCGCGATTATCTCAGAGATGTAGTCTATGGCGGGGCTTCGCTCTCCGGCTTCTTTCGTTTGCCGTTACTCAGTGGTGCGGCGCTATTCCTTCTTTTGTTGCCGTTCGCAGCCATGCTAGATGTGCAGCGGCAAAAGCAGTTGAAGTATGGACGCAGGCTGAAAGGACCCGAGATGCTGACGCCGCAGCAGTTCAACAGGGTTGTCAAAGGTGACGGCATCGGGTTCAAAACCCACGGAATGCGCAGGATGCTCTGCATTCCGGCCCGCGCCGAAGCGCAGCACATCCAGATCATCGGCGACACTGGCGCGGGTAAGTCCGCGCTCATGTTCCAAGTGCTCCGGCAAGTCCGCAGCCGGGGAGACTCGGCCATCATTTACGACCCATCGCGTGAGTTCGTGAGACGTTTCTACGATCCCCAACGCGGCGACGTGATCCTCAATCCCCTGGACAAACGCTGCCCCTATTGGGGACCGGCTGAGGAGCTACGCAGCCGTTCCGAAGCGAAAGCGTTAGCGGTGTCCCTCTTCCAGCCGCCTCAGGACAAGAAAGGCGAATTCTTCATTGAATCGCCGCAAAAAATCTTCGCGTTCCTGATGGCCTATGGACCGACCCCAGGTGAGCTGGTCGAGTGGATGTCGAACCCAGATGAGATCGACCGCAGGTTGCAAAACACCGAGCACGCCCACCTGATCGACCCGCGAGCGCACCAGCAGCGGGCCGGTGTTCTGGCTTCTCTCGGCCTGATTGCCGATAGTCTTCGCTTGTTGCCGAAGAGAGAGGATGGCAACGGGGAATGGACCGCTACCGAGTGGGCCGAAAAGCGCCAGGGCTGGATATTTCTCACTTCGCTGCCAGCAGAGCGCGAGGCCCTTCGCCCCTTGCAGAGCTTATGGATTGATTGGCTCGTATTGCGCTTATTGAATGAGCCGACCGAGGCGCAAAAGCGGGTTTGGTTCATCATCGACGAGCTGGCGAGTTTGCAGAAACTCCCGCAGCTCCACACCGCGATTACCGAAGCCCGCAAGAGCAGGAACCCGGTCGTGCTGGGCTTCCAGGGCAAGGCACAGCTTGAGTATCTGTACGGTCATCTGGCCGAGGTCATGTTGTCGCAGCCGGCGACCAGCATTTGGCTCACGACAAAAGAGCCGAATGCCGGCGAGTGGGTGTCGAAGTTCATCGGCAAAGTCGAAGTCGAACGGCTGCGCGAGACACACTTCGACGGTACGCGCTCAGGCCGGAACTTTGCTCTCGACAGGCAAGTGGAACCGCTTGTATTGGAGTCTGAAATCTCCGGCCTCGCGGACCTGCACGCCTATATGAAGTACCAGAACTATGTCACTCGATTTTCATTCCCGTATTTCGATATGCCGGAGGTTGCGACGGGGTTTGAGCTGCGCGAGCGGCCCGCTGACAAGCTGCCCTATGATCCCGAAAAGATGCGCCGCGCCAATGCCAACGCTTCGCCTGCAGAACTAAGGCAGGAGCCGGAAGCTCCCGTCCCAGCGCAGGCCGACGCACAGGCAACGGCACATCAGATCGAGCCGGAGCCTGCCGTCGTCCCAAATGCCGACGAACAACAAAACCTCATTCTGCGGGGTTGAGGAGTTGCCATGCTTACAATCTCGAAACCGCTCTCGGCAACGCAGGCGCAGACCTATCACGCCAAAGAGTTCACCGCCGCCGAGCAAAATTATTGGAAACAGGGTGACACGATTCAAGGCGAGTGGCACGGCAGGCTGGCCGAAAAGTTCGGCTTGGCCGGTGCGGTTGAGGCCGAGGAGTTCGCCAAGCTCTCCAAGGGACAGCATCCACTGACCGGCGAACAGTTGGTTCGACATCGGAAGGTGCATGAGTACCAAACGGAAGATGGAAAGACTGTTCGCCCCGTGGAACATCGTGCCGGTTGGGACGCGACGTTCTCTGCTCCGAAGTCCGTTTCATTGACTGCTCTTGTCGGCGGCGATGACCAGGTGCGCGAGGCGCACCGTGAGGCCGTTAATGTCGCGTTGAACGAGTTGGAGCGGTACACACAGGCCCGGATAGGTGGCAATCGCCCAGCCGAAACGACCGGGCAATTTGTCGTGGCGAAGTTTGAGCATGACACCGCCCGCCCGGTCGAAGGCTACGCCGCGCCCCAGCTCCACACCCACGCCGTCATCTTCAATATGACGGAGCGCGAGAGCGGCCAAATGCGGGCACTTCAAGAGCGCGGATTCTTCGACTCGCAGAGCTACGCGACTGCGATCTATCAATCGCACCTTACCTACCGGCTGCGCGATCTCGGTTACGATATTGAACCGGGCAAAAGCGGTGCACCGGAGATCAAGGGATTTACCCAGGAGTATCTTGATGCCTCCAGCCCACGCCGCCAGCAGATCGTTGAAGCCGTCGCGCGCAGCGGGTTCAGCGGCCCCGAAGCCGCGCAAATTGCCGCGCACAATACCCGCGACCGTAAGCAAATCCTATCTCCCGCCGAGGTAATGGCGGCGCACCGGCAGATTGCCGCCGAATTCAGCAATCAGGCCGACCGCGTGGTTGCCGAAGCGCGGCAGCGGCGCCAAAGCCGTGTGCAACAACCAGCGACCGAGGAACGCAGCCAGCAGGCGCATTCGGCTCTGACGTTTGCACGCGACCGCGGCTTTGAGCGCGAGGCAGTCATGGATGAACGCGCGCTCTTCGTCGATGCCTTGCGCCGCGGCATGGGAGAGACGACCTACCCGGAGGTCCGTGCCAGCTTCGAGACGCGTGTCGCCTCCGGGGAGTTCCGCGTTGTTGTCGGGGAAAAGCACGATACGGCCCGCAGGTTCACAACCGCTGAGACCATCAAGGCAGAGCGCGAGATTGTCGACAAGGTCGTAAACGGGCGGCGCCGCGCTCCCCACCTCTTGCCCGTTGAGCAGGCCATTCCTCTCACCGAAGCTCGCCCTCACCTAAATCCCGCACAACGAAGGGTCATCGAGGAAGTTCTCACTTCCCACGATAGAGTCCAAGGATTGCAAGGACGGGCGGGCTCGGGCAAAACTTCAGCCTTAGAGAGTATTCGCCAGGGAGCGGAACAGAGCGGGTATGTCGTCGAGGGTTTCGCTCCGACCTCCCGCGCGGCCCGCCAACTCCGCGACGCTGGCATTGCCGCCGATACGCTCCAGGGCTTCCTTGCGCGAAGCCATGGCCACTATGATGACCCAGCGAACAAGCATCTCTATATGGTCGATGAATCCTCACTGGCATCAACACAACAGATGCGTGATTTCCTCAATAAGATCGGCCCCCAGGACAAGGTATTGCTCATTGGCGATACCCGCCAGCATCAGGGCGTCGATGCCGGAAAGCCCTTCGAGCAATTGCAGCAGGCGGGGATGCAGACCGCGCAGCTTGACCAGATCGTCCGCCAGCGAGATCCCCAACTCCTCAAGGCCGTTGAGCATCTGTCGAGAAATGAGACTACGGTCGGTGTTCAAATGCTTCAACAGCAGGGTCGAGTGACGGAGATTGTTGACCCTCAGCAGCGCATCGAGGCGATAGCGAAGAGTTACGCGGGCCGCCCTGAAAACACCCTCATCGTTTCGCCCGATAATGCCTCGCGCCGGGCGATCAATCAGGCCGTGCGCCAGGAGTTGCAGGCGCTTGGCGTCTTGGATAGGGAGGATCATTCCATGCGCGTGTTGACGCCGCGGTCCGAGATGACCGGCGCGGATCGCGCCTGGGCCGCTCGCTATCAGTCTGGCGACGTGTTGCATTACGTTCGCGGGAGCGGAGAGCACGGCATCGAACGTGGCAGCTACGCCCAGGTCGTCACAACGGACTCAAAACAAAATCTTGTCACCGTGCGGAAGCACGACGGCCAACAAGTGACGTATGATCCATCGCGGTTGCGTGGTATCAGCGCCTACCAGGAGATCGAGCGCGATTTCGCTCTCGGCGACCGGCTTCAGTTCACTGCTCCCAATCGTGAGCTTGGCGTTGCCAACCGCGACCTGGGAACAATCGCGCGGATCGACACCGATGGTCAGCTCGCCGTCCGCATGGACCGCGGCAAAACGGTTACATTCAACACGAACCAGATGCGGCACTTCGACCACGGCTATGCCGTGACCTCCCATAGCTCGCAGGGACTCACCGCAGAACGCGTCCTGGTCAATATGGATACGGAGGTTCACCCGGACCTCATCAGCAGGCGGTTTGCTTATGTCTCGGTCTCGCGAGCTTCGCACGACGCGCAGATTTATACCAACAACGCAGCCACGCTCGCGGAAAGTCTCGGCCACGATGTAACCAAGGTTTCCGCCATTGACCTCGGTAAAGTTCAAACTCCGATTGCGAAACTGGGTTTGAACCAGCCTGCGGCGGTGTTGAAGAAGACCCCAGCTGCGGGACTTGAATTGGCTCTCTGAAGATTGTACTTGCTCATCGGTCAGTGAAGTCTCGAATATATGTTTTGTGATATATTCATATCGCAGTATATCGCATGACATATATTCAAAAACAAATCCGGCAGGCTCGTGAGGCTAAAGGTTTTACGCAATCCGATTTGGGTACCCGCATCGGTCAGCCGCAAAGCTCCGTCTCCCGAATCGAGCGCGGCGGCGACCTACGGCTCTCCACGCTGCTCGAGATGGCCCGCGTTCTGGAGCTTGAACCTGTTTTGATTCCCAAGCGGCTCGTGCCCGCGGCTCAGGCTCTGATTGGACATAACGCGAGTCAGCAGAATTCCGCAACGCCAGCTGTAGACAACATACCCCTCGTGGGCGGAGCGCCGGAAGATGCCGAAATCGACAACGAGCAGCACCAGGCGGCCCATGGTTCTAGAGGTGCGTCTTAGGTCGCTCCTAGTGCAGATTTCCAATCTCCAAATTGAAAATCTGGCGGACAATTTCTAAGCAAATCACAGACCACTTGCAGAGCCTCAACGTTCAGACTTTCTCTATTTCTTCTGACTGCCGAGAAACGTAACGACGTGCCCGCGCAGTGCCGCCACGAAACGCCGAAAATTTAAATCCTCGGCTGGCTGCGTAATGTGCGTCCTCGGCGAGTTTGTAGCCATGATGAGACAGGCCGCACTATAGACTCGCTCGAGCACCAGGCGCCGGGAAAGGAGCTCATAGCGTTTGCTGTAGGACGCCTTATCAAATACCGGGTCCACCTTGAAGTACGGCTCTTTGTTGCGGACTGGTGTCTTCACTTTGTCGCAGTCTTCAAGCAGAAAGAAATAGCCAAGGAACGGGGCAGGGGTCTTGCCAAACCTGCCTTCCCGGTAGGCGACCCAGATATCCGTCGCACTGCCAATCGCCTCTTCCGATCGGTTATTGAAGTTGTTGCCGAAGGAGGGGCCAACCTGCGACTTGAATTCCATCGCGGTCACCAGCTGGCCGTTTGAAACGGCGATCAGATCCCACTTTTTCTCGGAACGATAATAGCCGGGCAGCTCCAGCGCCGTGCGCGTTCTGACATCTAGCTTCTCAAGACCTGCGTCGGCAAGAAGATCGGCGACCAAGACCTCCATCGCGCCCATCTGCGTGCCGCCGGTGACTTCACCGCGCGTGCCGGCGTCGATCTTTCCGCCTTCGACCTGCTTTTCCTTGTTCTTGGCTCGCGCGTCCCAATAGCTCTGGACGGCTTCCTGCAGGCGCTTATCAATGTCCAATGGCACTCTCCATCTCGCTTTCTTCGATTCCGTAAATTGTAAGAGCTGTCTGTGTAGCAAGCTGTCGGTCACGGTTACGGAATGCTTCGATCATTGCTTTTGAATGAGCTTTGGAGAGGGTCTTGGGATCAGGTACACAGATACGACGCAGATATTGGGCCTGAAACCGGAAATAGCCGCCGCGCATGCGGACGCCATAGGACGCGACGAAGAACTGGCCGATCGCGGAGATCAACAGCCCGCCCAGCACCTCGAGATCCCAGATATCCGATTGAATGAAATAGAGATTATGGTGCGGATACGTTTCTCCAGTATCCAGGACCGGATCGAGGATGTTCTTGATATCGGCGATATAAAGCTTGGGCTTTTCTGTGAGTGCATGTGTCACACGATCAATGGTTTTGTACCATGCATGCGCGCTCTTGATCGCTGTATGACGTTTCTTCAGCTCCGGCCCGTGCTTCTCAAAGTACGCCCGCAGGCGAGGGTACTTGTCCAGCGTGACCAGGCCGTCGCAGTTCCACGGATCAACCAGGTAGTGTCCGGACCATTGCATTGCGCCGCTGCCGATGTCTTTGGCCATCGCCAGCTTCAACAGCCGTGACGGCTCCACCAAGTGTGCATCCTTGGTGACGAAGACCTTGTCATTCCCGGTCGCAACGCCGATGCCGACTTTCGCATTGGCTTCTAGTGGTGCGAATGCGTCCTCCAGTCTGCGCAGCAGCGCCAGCTGCTCGGGTGACTGGCAGGGCCACGGATCGCCGCCCTTGAACCAACTATCGACGCGGGCGGCATGTAATCCTGCCGGCATCGCCGGCCCCGTGCCGTTCGTATTTTTCAGCAATATGGCGGCCAGCGTTCCGGAGAGTACACGTTCCACTTCCGGGCCAGCACTTGCCACAATCGTGCTGCCTTGCTTCTGGCGACGAATCACGGTTATGGCGGGGTAGGCGTCCACTTCATCGTGGAAGGCATCGGCCTTGTGCATCTCGATGACGACATCCACTGCAAAGGCTGAGGTGATCAGCTCCCGCAGCTCGGCACCGTATTGATTGCGCATCCAACGGTCGGCGCAGATGAAGGCGCAGGCACCGCCCTGCTTCAGCTGGCGCAACGCCGCTTCAAAAAATGCCACATACAAGTCCGCCCGGCCATACATCGTTGGGTAGGCATCACGGTAGAGGAGGGCGGTCTCCTCGGGAATCTCTTCCAGGCGGACATAGGGAGGATTGCCGATCACGAAATCCGCTTCGACGGCCATCGAGTCGAAGAGATAGTCGCCCGTGCGCACCCAGGCTTTGGCGAGATCTTCGGCCGTAGACGCTTTGACGCCGTGCTTTGAAAGTACCTCGACGGCCAATTTCCGCGCCCGGTCGGCGCTCCTTTCATCGAGCTCATAGGCGATAAGCGAATCGCGGCAGTCTGAAATCGGACGTCCGAGACGCCGGCAGGAATCTGCGAGCCGCTCAAGCATCGGCACCAAGAACGCTCCTTCGCCGGCCGATGGCTCGACCGCGACGGCATCAACCAGATTCTGGCAGCTCGCATACCCCCCGAGATCAAGGAGTAACTCGACCACCCAGCGCTTCGTGTATACGACGCCTTTGGGCTCCGCCAGGCCTATCCTGGCGACCGGCGACGGAATCATTAGCGGCAACTGAGCTGCACGTGCCGTACGGATTGAAGACTGGCTGTGTCCCACTTCACTCTCTCGTCAGTACCTATGCTATTCCAACCGGGCTCGGTGGCCGATGGTATCCGGCAATTCGGACAGTCTCAATGTGGTTCGCTGGTCAGGTTTCTAACTAGCAATCGTTTCGGGCAATTTCAGCGCTCATGCCGCGGCTACTGCGCCAGCCACTTTGCATATGCCCGGATATCGATCATCGGGACCGTCGCACAAGTTTGCAACCGCGCAATAAGCTCAAAAAGAAATGCTGTCGCGGCCTTTCCTTGGGGCGCTGCCGTATGGCAACCGTTGGCGTCGCAGCTGAACATACCGTGAGCCGCCACACATCCCAGGTCGAGTTTCTCATCGGGCGTACCCTCCGAAAGGGCAGCGATCAGCGACTCGCCGAGGGGAGGATTCCAATCGCTCTCGAATGTCACCAAACCGCCGATGATATGGTGCAACGGCTTGGCAGGGAGCGGCCCGCCCGCAGTTGGAATGGGAAGGCTTGTTCTGTATAGACGGCGGACGCTAGCGATCTTTTTCTTGGCGTAACTCACTTCGCCCGCATTGATGCTCTGCTTCGACTCGAATACAGCATAGACGCTCTCGGCCGGCACAATCGTCTGTCCCTGGAACTTGAAAATGAACGGTGAGTATTGCCGATCAAAAATGACAACATCAATCTGGTCGCTGAACGCACCGAGACTGTCAACCACGTGGGCTGTCGCCGCCTGGTAGCGGTGAGGCAGGTAATTCTGGAACAGTTCCAGCCAGACGTTCTCGCTCGCGCTGCCCTTGGTGGTGGTATGCGCAAAGGTCTTGCGTGCCGTAGCCAACCTTTGCTGTATGTCGTCGTGAAGCCCGCCGAGCAACTCTATGAGAGACCAATCGCTCACTTTGCGCCCCCTTCAGTAAGCTCCCTGAAGGGTGGCGTCGGGGGATGACGCTCTACGACCTCCTTCGCAAGATCATAGGTAATAGGGCTGGAGGGAAAGGCCGCGAGCACCAGGCCGGGGAGCAGCCGCTGCGCGAGGTCCGAGTAGGTGTACCCGTAGGAGCGCCCGTGCGCCGCTCCGGTCGCAACCACTAGCGTGTGAATCTGCTGCGGGGTAAAACCCAGCTCCTCAAGCACCGGCTTCAGCAGAGCCAGACGCTGTGCTTCATTCGGCCGCGTGAAGCTAAAGGTCACGGCCGCGCGGCGCCGCACCGCAGGATCGAGCGCATCCAATCGATTCGTGCACATGACGACGATGGCGGGCAGGTTGCCGGTAGCAAGATCGTCCACCCCGCGAATCAGGGCGTTCACGCCAGCGCGGTCCTCGTGATGCATCTGTCCGAGTTCGCGGGACTGGGCCAGCGCATCCGCCTCGTCGATCAGAAGAATAATGCCGAAATTGTGTTTGCCTCCGCGTCCGGCGCCTCTCTTTGCCGCCTGCTTCACTTCTGAGAAGGCAGCGGATATCAGACTCGTCATTTCGCCTACGGCACCCGTGCCGCGTGCATTGAGACTCAGCGCATAAAGGGTCACGCTGATGCCGGCATCTCGCGCGATGGCGTCACCAAATGTCTCCGCCAGGATCGTTTTGCCCGTCCCGACATCACCGGCAAAGATGAAGAGGGGAGGGCGGTCGCGGAAGAGATCGATGATCTTGCTGCCGTGCTGATGATACTGCTTGCTCCATGCGGCCAAGCTGTCCGGGTCAAGCAGCAATCTGCCTTCCTTCAGCAGCCGTTCCTTCATGTCATCGACGCCGACCAGCGACGCAAAACGCCGCGCCGCGGCAGGGTCCGGATATTCCCGCACTTCTTCAAAGATGCCTGTTTTGCTGTCCATCATGTTAGTGGCTGGAACGTGAGACGGTTCAGTCCGCAACCGCCGGAATAGTAGTTGCGATCAGACGTCCAGTAGCCCGGACCGTCCGTGGGAGGCTGGCCAACCGGTCTCTGAACGGGCAGACCTGCCTCAAAAAGCGCTTGCTGCTCTGTTGAGAGCTTGTAGAAACTGGAACTGGGGGTCAGAATATTGAAGAACGCGGCCCCTCTCACATCGACGTATGGCACGACCTTACCCGGCCTATCGTCGGTGGTCAGCTGACCGTTCGCATCCACCTTGTACAGCCAGCTGACAATGCGCTTTCCGTCTTTCTTGTAGCCGAATTCATATTCCTGCACATAGCCGGCGTTCAGGTACTGCGCCAGCTCTTCCGCATATTCGCGAATCCGGGTTTCGGTGGGCAAGCCGTAATACTGAGCGCAGAGGTGCATGTCGGCAGCTACCTTTGAAGCAAGCTTGCGCGCGTTGATAATGGTGAACGATTCCGACCGAGTAACACTAAAACTGCTCATGGCTCTTACCCCCTAAAAGATGGCCCGAAAACGTCCTGCCAGCACTCAATCGCGCGCCCCCGCGTGGTTGCGAACCGAGCCTCGGAAATGGCTTCCAGCGCGTCTTGCGCCGCCGCCACGATTTTCTGCCGGTGACCGTCGTCGTAGACCGACGCAATATTGTTCGTTTCGTTGACCGGATCGAAGATCTCAATCGCCTTGCCCGTCGGCGCCGGCAACTTCGATGCCGGGTAGCAGTCGCTAAAGGCGATCCGCGTCTTGAGCCGCGACTTAACGATATAGGTGAACACTTTTTCGAGAGCCACGGGGTAGTCGCCCATGCTGAGGCCGCCGTCTGCAAGGTGCGCGACGATCAGCTCGGTCATAAACGACTTCAGCTTGAAGTTGGAGTCCTTGATCTTATGCAGGCGTACCCACCACTTCACCAGCCGGATCACCTGGGCGAAGTGCTGCTTCTGCCGCTCTTTCCTCTTCCGGATGAACGCCAGGTGCAACGGAATGCTGGTAAGGACCGGTTCGCCGCCGTCGTTCGCGAACAGATAGCCGCGATCGTCCGGGTCACCTTTGTACTCGACCGGCACGACATCGACGCTGAGGCCGCTGACTGCGAACTTGATGCAGACGGAGTGGTGGTTCGGTTTAATCTGATCCCGCTTCATCTGCGGATAGGCTTCGCGCAGCCGCTCGGCCAGCCACTCCAGCAGGTCCGGCTCCTTCTTGGGCACCTTGTCGGCCTTGACGTAGAAGGCCACGTCGATGTCGTTGAGCGTCTTCAGTGCCGTACCCTTGGCCAGGCTTCCCGACAGCAGCGTCTTAATCAAGCCGTAATCGGGATGATCCGCCGCATACTTATCGAGCTTCTCCCGCAGGCGCCGCACCTGCTCGCGAAAATCCGCTGCGTCTTCGCGCTTGAGGTTCACCGACTCGTCGGCAAAGTACGCAATGTCGGCGTGCGTGATCTGGGCTGCGGCGAGCGGGCCATCGAGCGTTTGTTGCGCGAGTGAACTCATCGATTGCCTTCCCACGGACGCCCGGCCTTGAGCATCTGCGAGAGCGACTCCTCGCCAAACCGCTCACGCAAGGTGTCGAGCCGCATGTCGCTGCGCACGCCCGGCGCAAAATTGGGTCCATAGAGCTGCCGGAGCGTTCGTACGAGTGTGTCACCACGCTTCTGCCGGATTTCCCCATCGTCGTCGCGGGTTCTGTCGTCCAGACCTATCTGGTGATGTTTGTTTCCGTTGGGCATCTGTACCTCCTAAAAGCGATGTCCGGGTGAGGACTTCGCACTATAAACATACCACAAAAGGTTCCTCCTGCAAACTTTCTTGTTATGTCATCAATACAAACATGTCACCATTATTGACAATGGCGCTGTATACGATTACAGTGACTTCTGGATGAGCCGATGAATAATCCCGAAGGGTTTTACAAAAAAATTGGTGAAAACATCAAAGCCAAGCGCCGGGAGCGCGGTCTATCCCAAGAAGGGCTCGCCAAAGCCGTTGGGCTTAAGAGGCCTTCTATGAGCAACATAGAGAAAGGACGGCAGAACATTGTTCTGCATACGTTCTACGACATCATCGAGACGCTCGACATTGACTCGAACATGCTGCTGCCGGACCGGCAGCGAGCCGAGCCAATGCAAATGCCCGATCTGACCTCGTACTCCAAAGAAGTGAGGGAGTTCGTTGAAGCTGCCATAAAACCTGCTGAGAAGGAGGAGGCCAATGGCTATCCGAAGACGAAAGATTGAGTTGCTCGTTGAAGAATTGCTGGCGTCCTACCAGATTCGAGAAGCACCCGTGCCTGTCGAGAGAATCGCAAAGGCCAAGGGCGCAAGGATCTACTACCAATCCTTGGAGGACGATGTGTCCGGTTTCCTTTTCCGGGACGCAGTCCAAACAGTCATCGGGGTGAATACTCACCATGCGGCCGTGCGCCAGCATTTCACGACCGCACACGAGCTCGGACACCTATTGCTCCACGACCAAGAACAATTGCATGTCGATCGCGACTTCCGCATTCGCCTGCGAGACGATGTCTCCAGCCAAGGTACCGATGATTATGAGCGGGAAGCTAATTTGTTCGCGGCTTCGTTGTTGATGCCGAAACGCTTCTTGGAAGAAGACCTGCGGAACGAGGAGTACGTTGATCTTTTTGGAGATCACTTTTTGCCGGAGATTGCCAAAAAATACGGCGTTAGCTCTCAGGCTCTAGTGAACCGACTGAAAAATCTCGGCTATATTCCCGAATGACAGATTGACCTGACCTCGGAGGCACCCAAAGCGGCGGACCATGCGTGAAATTTCAGACGGATCGATCAATTGGCAGGAATCGCTGTGGCGCTACTTCAAAGTAGGGCGTTTCCGCTGGACGTTGCAAAACTCTCGGCTGTATTTCGCCGCTTCGAGCCAGTTTACCGACAGATTCGAGGGGGCCACAGCCGTCCTGCCGCCGGACTTTCCCGTGGACCCTCGGTTCCAACGAATGGAGGGTTCCGAGAGGGCCTTCTTTGCTCTCAGAAAGCTAATGAAGATCAGTTGCTGGCACCGGGAAGAATATGAGAGCGACGCAATGTGGAAACTATATGCCGAGCAAAGCAAGGGCGTAGCCATCTGCACTACGGCCGATCGCATGAGAACGGCAATCAAACCCTTTCGCTTGCAGCCGGCCTACGGGATCGAAGACCTATGGGCGGGCGCCGTGTCCTATCACGACCTGATGACGGCGCGCCTGAGACCTCTCGGTAAGACAATATATTTTTCCAAACATCGTGCGTTTTCCTGGGAGAAAGAATTTCGCCTGCTGATATCGCTGGAAATGGCTTCCGAATTTGTCCCAGATGTACCGGCAGGCGGCATTGAAGTTCCGGTTGATCTGGACGCGCTTATCGATCACATCATGCTGGGGCCGGAGCTTTCCGTTGAAGACCGCGATCGCATCATTGCGAGCAGTCGCGAGGCAGGGCTTGGGGATCGTGTCCGCAAGTCCAGCTTGTTGGGTCAACCGCGGTTCATTTGAATGATCTCTCGGCAAGCAGCTGCGCTCGCTTTTCCATCTGTTCCTTGGTAGGCATGTAGATTGATAAGTTCCGTTGCCAGCGCCCCAGGCCCTGAATGTCGAGATCAACGCGCACAGGCAATCTACTTTCTTTCGGGGTTTCCGACAGCAGCTCAAAACTGTGGACACGGGTGACGCAGCGAAGCGGAGTGTCTTGCCTGTTCATGACGCTTTCCGTGTGCGGAATAGCCGCTTGGCGGATAACATCCAGCTTCATAAGCAGGGCGAGCCAAAGCGAGCCTTTGAACGCTTCAAAATACTCGAAAAAACGAATTCCGGCGGTGGGAGCGAAAACATTCTCTCCCCTCTGCATCGATAACAAGGACTGGACTTTTTGCGGTAGGTAATCCAGCCCGGACACCCGCGCGATATCCCCCTTGCTGTCCAAGTAGAGATCGTTCGATTCCGGATGGATAGCCATGTCGCTACCGAGATTCTGCACATCGACACGAGGGGCGCTCGGCGCAACCGGGCAGAGAAGAGCGTAGCCGTCATTTTGCTTGGTAAGGCTCGGCGCCTTTAAAACGACCCGACCATCCCCCATCTCGTTGGAGAGGATATATCTGTCCTCCGAATCGATCTTTGCAAACCTGTCAATAAAGGACGCGAGCTCGTAGACATCGCTAACCACGAAGTGCTTCAGGTGCAGCGTCCAGCTATCCGCGGAGATGTTCTGGATATCTCCGGTGCAGATTATGTCCGGCCCGATGGCCAGTAGGCCTGCACCCAGATCGTGGCTTTTTCCGAGCCGAACCTCCATTGCGCAGATCGCTTCGCGCTCGCGTTTCATCGCGCGCAGCTTCTCGACCGAATAGGTGACTTCATCTCGGTCCACAAGTCTCGCATGGTCTGTACATAGCCAAATAGCATTGTCGATGCTTGCTCGCTCCGCTGCTGTCATGGAAGCGTCATAGCGCCGGCTTCCTGGTGCAGCTCCGCAGATATGCGCTGTATCTCCAATGATCGTTACTTTTTCCGAGGATTCTTCACTCGGCCCTACCGTCGGTTTTGCGCATCCGGTTAAGGAACAGTGCCATCCCGCGCGCATCGCGGCGGCTGTCTTTGTCTTTTTAGAAAAATCATCACGGTTTCTCATTCGCGGCTTCACTGGACTCATGTGTTCCCCGTGGGGTCAGTAGATTTTGGTGAACTGCCCCTCCGCCGGGACGGACTGTTGCCCCAGAAACGTTATTAGCATGTCGAGCGCACCCTCCCATGCTGTCTGCGTCAATTCCTTTGTTGGGTAAGTGCCGGCGGAGATCCAAGCAGTGATTGTGAATCCGCTAACATCAGCGGCAAGAAACGTTGCGCCGTACAGTTCGAAATTGTACTGAACGCCGACAGGTTGCTTCTGCTGGCAATACCACTGGTTGAAGAGAAAAAACAGTTTGAAATAAGACGCTGCATCCGCAATCAATTCAGCGTAGTTGAAGGCAATTTCCAGATAACCGCTGATCCAATGGCCTGAATCATTTTTGCCGAACGCTTTCTCACATCCAACCGTTAAAAATGGCGAGTCCGCCGCATTCAGCACAATGAGCGCATTTTTTAGAGCCGTGACCCCTTGAGCCTCCGGAATTGCTGAAATCTCTTCCGGCGCGGATTTTAACGGTTTGAAGCCGTGGTTCCTTGAACCATCGGGTCGATCTTCATTTGCGCCGCCATAGGGTATCCCCTTGCCGCCGTCCTTGATCGAAAGATACATCGTTGCTTTTTGCATGTATGACTGCTCCCGCCTCTCCGCATGTCCTGACTCTCTCACTCGAAAGCAATTCGTCTCTCAATCTCAGTCTGTGTCGCCAGATCCTAACGCTGATCGTACAGCTTCGTGGTGCGCGGGCCGCAATGGCTCCCCATTCATCAGGCGCAGCCGCGCCCGCTTGCCTTCCAGGCGGTAATCACGCAAACGGAAGCTTTTCGATTCGTGCATGGAGTCCCGCGACATATTCAGCCCACTCTCCATATTGCTAGTCCAGAATGGACGTTATTCATGGGCTCCTCCGCTCACTTCAAGCCTAACTCAAGAGATAACGGGAGGGGTCTCCTCCCGCGTTGCAGCCGCGTTCCGCGTCTTCCACTTCCCACCTCAGCGGGGACAGTTCCTTCCCCGCAACACCCCGCCCTTACGCGCAAACAAGCGCACAGCAACAAGGAAGATGACCAATTTTCTTCCTTCGTGAAGTGCCCCCGCTTCAGGCAACGGTCTGGCAGAGACGGGAAGAACCTGTCAAGGGTCTCCGCATTCGCTTCGATGAACGCGCACCAAACGCGCGCCCTGTGACAGAACCCTCCCGCCTCCGCCCGTTGCGAAGAGCCATGAAGCGGGGGCACTCAACGAAAGAAATTTGGTTTGGGTGCTCTCCCGCTTCGGACCCCAATCGGCCCAGCGGGCCTCACAGGAGCATCGACATGACAATCGCCACTAGCAGCATCGCAGCCAGCACCGCCAGCAATGGCGCAACCGGCATCTCCGCCGCGCCGCACAGGAAAAATGCGGCGCAGCGCAACCGCAGCGATTCGCCCTATCAGGGGCGTACTGCGCAGAAAGACAACCCAACTCAACTCATCATCAAGCAGGCCGTGGACTTTCTCATCCGGCAGGTCGAGGCAGGCAAAAGCGAAACACTTGCCGCGTACCTGACCTCGATGGCGCGGTTCCACAATTACAGCTTTGGCAACATCGTTGCCATTGCGCGGCAGCGGCCCACGGCTACGCGCGTAGCGGGATTCGGCACATGGAGAGAGTTGGGCCGGTTCGTGAAGCGCGGCGAGAAGGGCATCCAGATTCTCGCGCCGATGATCGGCCACCGGCGGAAGAATGCCGAGTCCGCGCAGGACAGCAGCACGGACGGCAGCAGCAAGCCTCAACCAACGCTCATCGGTTTCCGGGCCGTGTTTGTGTTCGACGTGGCGCAGACCGAAGGCGAAGACCTGCCGGAGTTCGAGCACAACATCTCCGGCGAAGTGGGCAAGAAGCGCGACCAGCTCATTGACTTTCTTGGCACACAGAACATCGCGCTTGAGTTCAACGAGCGGATCGCACCGGCACTCGGAGTGAGCTACGGCGGCAAGATCGCGTTACTTCCCGGCCAGACCAATGCCGGGGAGTTCGTCACTCTGGTTCACGAGACGGCGCATGAACTTTTGCACAAAGCAGAGCGCCGTACCTTCACCACGGCGACCGTGCGCGAAACGGAAGCCGAGGCAGTCGCGTTCATCGTAGGTCAGGCGATTGGCTTGAAGATGGGCAACGCTTCGAGCGATTACATCCAGATGTACAACGGCAACGCAACCCTGCTGGCCGAAAGCCTTGAGGTGATCCAGCGCACCTCCGCTGTGATTCTGGCCGCAATCCGCGACGACGAAAGCGCCGAAGCGGCGACAGAACCGGAACAGTTCGCAGCGGCCAGCTAACGCATACATCCTCAAGCGGGTGCGCTTGGAAGTGTGCCCGCTTGCGCCCTCACGCAAGACCCAACCGGAATAGGAGATTCCCATGAATACCCCCGTTATCAATGCCACCGAGTACCGCGATCTTCCCCTTGCGATGCTCACCGAATCCACCACCAACCCGCGCCGCAGCTTCGAGGAAGCGGCCTTAGAGGAGTTGGCCGAAACCATCCGCAGCCAGGGCGTACTGTCGCCATTGCTTGTCCGACCGATGAACGAGCATGGCTTCGAGATCGTCTTTGGTGCACGGCGTTATCGCGCCGCGCAGATGGTAGGGGCTGAAACCGTCCCCGTCCGCATCAAGCACATGACCGATGCCGAAGTGCTGGAAGCGCAGCTCATTGAGAACTTGGTTCGCCGGGATGTGCATCCGATGGAGGAGGCGCAGGGCTTCAAGGCGCTTCTCGACTTGGAGGAACCGAAATACAGCATCGAGCAAATCTCCGCACGCACCGGAAAATTGCCGGTCTACGTGGCCACCCGCCTTAAGCTGGTTGACCTTGTTCCCGCCGCAGTCGAGGCCTTCTACCGCGAAGAGATCGGTGTTGGACATGCACTCCTCTTGGCTAAGCTTCCAGCCGACAAACAGGAAGATGCGCTCAAGGCTTGCTTCCGCGAGGACTGGACTGCGTCAAACGACCGCAAGGCGAAGCGCATCTTGCTCCCCGTGCGCAATCTGCAATTCTGGATTGAAAGCAATGTCCTGCTGATCCTGAAAGACGCGCCATTCGACAAGCGCGACGCACAACTTGTCGCCATTGCCCGAGGCTGCGTGGACTGCCCCAAGCGCACAGGACACAACAAGCTCCTGTTTTCGGACTTCGGCAAGCAGGATGCCTGCACCGACGAAACCTGCTATCAGGCCAAAGTAGATGCGCATGTTGCGGCGATCATCGCGGCCAGGCCCAAGCTCGTGCAGATCAGCACCGGCTACAGCAAGCAGACGGAAGGCAGCGCCATCGTGCCGCGCGGCAGGTACGTGGCGATTCAGGACGAAAAACCCAAAGACAAGCAACAGGCGCAGCGCCCGGAGTATAAGGTGTGCAAGTCCACCACCGAGGCGATCATCGCGGATGGCGAGGGGAAAGGCACAACCCACAAGGTCTGCGCCGATCCCGCTTGCCCCATCCATCACCCGAAGAAGCAGCAGCCGAAGGCCGATGCTTCCTTCAAAGCGCAGCAAGAGAAAGAACGCCGCGAGGCCGCGATTGCCAATGTTACCGGCATCCGACTGCTTGAGGCCATCACCGCAGCCATACCCGTGCGGCTGATGAAGCGCGACTTGCTGTTTGTGGTAGAACAGCTGGCGGCTTTGCTCGACGAGAACCGCGTCGCCCTCCTCGCCAAGCAATACGAGATCAAGAAGACAAAAGAGAACGAGTCCATCGGCAAGCTGTTTTCTGCGTACCTGCGACGGGCCGAAGAGAGTATCCTTGGCGGCTTGCTGGTAGAGATCACCATCCTCCACGCCGCGACGCGGCAGAACTCAAGGCAGGTGCTTCTCGACGCGGCCACGGTGTACAAGGTGGACGCCGACGCCATCGCCCTCAAGGTAAAGCAGGAGTTCGCCGCGAGAGACAAGGCGAAATCCGAAAAGAGAAGTGCGCCCAAGCCGCCAGTCAACCAACAGGCGAAGGCAGCAAAGAAGTCTGAGGCGGCGTAACCATCAATCCAACCGAAACACTGCGCGGGACCTGCAACCACAGGTCTCGCATCTTTTTGCGCGCCTGCCCGTCTTCCCTCCCTCTTGCGTGGCTCCTGCCATTCGGCAGGAGCGGCATCATTGGCCCGCCCGACGGTCAGCGCCGCCCATTCGGGCTGCGGTCAGCACCGGAAACTGATCATGGCGAGTACGCTCCGGCAGGAACTGTTAAGGCCTTTCGGCTGTCTCAATAAATAACAGCACCACAATGCTTTAGCGGAATACATTGTAAGCGTGATATTCGAGATTTTCGGAGCGCGGTCTCATGTTCGGATCAGTCGGCTCACGGACCATTTGTCCCTCAAGCCGGTAATACTCCTTGCCGTTTTCAAATTCTTGACGAATTCGATTACTTACGACCACTTTACGTTCGACAGGGTCCACTGTGAGATAGCCTCCATCGAATAGACGGTGCAAATCGCTTCGCATTAAAAGTCCGTTTGGAAGCTCATGTCTTTTGGATACGGTATACGGTGTTATGTGCGCTGCGTCCAATACCGGGAGGGTCCGCTCTCCTGTGAACGCGCAGCGTCGATCGTAGACATCGGTCACAAGGACCCGGAATGACCCCTGGCCAAGCCTTGGAAGGACAATTTGAGGCTTTCCATATCCGTCGGACTCAATCGCGGAAATGGTAGCAATCGCCGTATCAATTCGCGTCGGCGGGATGGACTTAAGACGTTCCGATACGGCGTTCCAAAGGGAATTACCTACCCCAGTTTCCGAGTCGAATCCTTGTCCTTGCTGGTTGTATCGGCTGAATTCTGCTGGAGATGGAATCCACAGCTCCCGCGGCCAAAAAAATGGCTCGGCAAGCATTATGCAGCCAACGTTCGGGTTATCACCGAGATTCAACTTGATGTGGCGGTATTCGGCGATCCTGTCACGCATTTCTTGAAGGGATGAAACCCCATTCGCTTCCCCGAAGGCGTCCCATGCCAAGCTCATTGGTAGATGCAAGAAGCGTGTGAAAAAACCTCCGCCAACAATGAAGTTTAAGGGAGAATGGAGTTTAAAAAGCATCAGCTCGCCGGCTTGGAGGGCAACGAAATTAGCGGTGGGCGACGGGCGCCAAAAATTGACCTCCTCGACGTTGGAGCGCGAAGCATGGAGCTGATACCACTTATTGTCGGTGATCGCAACAAAGATGCGCATGTCTTCCTACGCAGAAGTGTATAGCAGGAAGGCGGCATCGATTAGCCAGCCTCCGGTTCCTCGCCAGCGGGCGCGCCGACGATGCTCTCCGACTATTGGCGGATTTCAAGATTGCGCAGGTGGCGTCGCGATCGGGGATGGCACTTCCGAGGGCGGGGCTGCGGCAAGACCTTCCTCCGGAGCCAAAGCCCTGCTGGCAGGATCAGCTGATGACAGCGATTTGTTAACTCCGTGGGGGAGCCGCTTCTCTGAGGAAATGCTTGCCTTCTCATCATTTACAGCCCCGACTATTTCACGGATCGCTTGGAGAACGTCGGGGTGGTGTTTGAGAAGATGGCGCTCTATCCTTGCATTCTCCAGCATCTGCGAGAGGTAGCCTGTGGCGATCGTAAGGCTGAGGAGATCCCCCGTATAGCTCTTCTGCACCATCTTGATGTCTTCAAGCAAAGCATCTGAGCCTTGCTCCATCACAGATTGCTGGTTGGCTGTGGTAGTGCGGGACCTCTTGTGTACTTCGCCGGGATTTACCAAGCCATCCGGCTTTGTGACGGCAAGCAAGCCCCGCGCAAAACGGGTGGAATAATTGTTACTTGCCACCATCATTTCGGCAGCATAGAGCTGGCGAACCGGTTTCATTTTCTTGAGTACCGCGAATCCGTCGGCAGTGACACGCTTATCCTTGAGCAGTTCTGCCGCCTCTTTACAGATGCCGTCGAGGAGGCGGCGTTTTTTTCTAATTGCCGCCAGGTCAACATCGAGCGCCTCGGCAATGCGCTCCTCCGTAACCCCGTTGGAAAGTGCCTTCAAGATCATCGCGTGCTCGGCAATAGGCGGGAGATAATTAACCCTCTTGTTGTAGTTATATGATTCGTCGTCGGTTGCAAGAAGGCAACGCACTTCGGAGACCTGCTTTTCGGCTTGGAGGATGTCGTACCGGAGCGTGCCATCCAATAGCCAGTATTTCTTCTCCGCTGCTTGAAACACGACTAAAGGTTCGATGAGCCCTACATGTCTCAGCGATGCTGCGATCTGCTTGTATTTGGTAGTGATTCGAACTTTCGGGTTCAAGTCCTTGAGCGGCGTTATGTCCGTCAGTGGAAGAGTCAGGATGGTTGATTGAAATGCCGTCTTAACACGGTGGGCTGTCATATGCGCTCCAAGATCACTGGTTGGATGAAACAAGGATGGCTGGGAGTGTGTCCATTTTCTCTGCGCGCAATAGCGTAGCAAAATGCTCGTCAGTCAACAGCCTGCTCATGCTCGTCACCAGGACCAGTAAGCGCTCATGCACGGCTCTCGCTCTCGCGATAAGTTCTACCTGCTGCCGGGTATGCTCTTGGTATTCGCGCACAAGACCATCGACGGAGAGTTCCTTTGCCGGATGTTTTGTCGATTTCTTGCCGCGGGATCTTCCATACCGCTCGTTAATCATGCGGCGTACTCTTAGAAGTCTCTGACCTCGGAGCTCCCCCGATTCATAGGCATCGGCCAGAACTCGTTGAATTTCCTGATCGTCGCCCTTCGCAATAGTAGTGGCGACAGTGAGGGGGATGCGGCCGGCTTCCACGGCGCGAATCAAATCAATTTCGTCGTGCTCCAGCAGGTGAGTAATCTCGCTAATGTACGTGAAATGATGTCCCAGCTTTGCGGCGATTTGCCTACAGCTATACTTGCGCTCGCGCAGAGCGCGAATCTCACGGACGATGTCATGCTCACCGGGCGGACGCCTGGCAATATTCTCGACCAGACTCATCAAGAACTGTTCTTCCTTTGGCGCGTCAACAATGATAGCGGGGACTGTCGTTTCTCCGAGCGCAAGAAGCGCCTCTATCCGTCCTTGGCCGCAGACAAGGTCATACCGTGCCCTGTCAGAATGACCTTCGCATTCGGAAACTGTAATTGGCCTCTTGAGCCCTACTTGATCGATGTTGTTGACAATCTTGTCAAACACCAGCTTGTCGCGATGACGCGGGTTGGCGATATTGATTTCTGCAATCGGAATTTCGACGATTTCGTTGTGGTTCACTCTGGCTCCTTGATTGTTGTGCGGCGTGTCAACTGAAAGAACAGATCGAGATTGTCGTGTCGGTGTACATCGAGAAAAAACCCGTTCCTCGGGGAAAGCCTGAGGCGGTCCTCGAATTCATCGAGGTTCGGAAAAAGATAGTAGTCGAAAACCTGTTGATTGCCGGGCGCTAGGCGGGCGGCAATGGTGATGTCAGGATTGAATGAGCGTTCCAATCGTACCTGCCAGCGATGACTGCCCGTCCGCGTCTCGCGGCATCGTGCAAGCACCAAAGAAACGGTATATTCGGTGTTGATCGTCAGAAGTTCGCTTCTGGAGTCCACCGTGACTGCTGCACCCAACGATTGCAGTTCGGCGATGATCGCACCGATCAGAGTCGCATGTCTCTGCCGTAGTTCGCGGTTGATATCGATATATGAATAGTCGCGCCCCGGAGCCCAACCAATTAGCTGGTACGCGCGAAGAAGGTTGCCAAAGCGGGAACAATACGAGGAACTAGAAGGCATATCCTCGCTCTCATCGATAAGGATTCCCGACAGACGACCATGAAGCTGCAGCAGATTGCGTAGCCGGTCGAGGAGTTCCTCATCGGAAAGATGCTGGTGGCGTGCGTCAATGATTTCTCTGGCGTCGTGGAACTGCCGCGCGCTGACAATCGGCTGGAAAGCGTTGTTACGCCAGATCCACATGCCCATTGGATTCTTCACACGTTTGAGCTTCAGCTTGAAGGATCGGCGATTGAAGATATTTGCGCCGATGTACTTCGGATTGGTCAGGATTTGGTGAACCGTGGCACGCGTCCACGGGCGACCATCCTCCCCGGCAATCCCGCGGCCATTCAGATCCTCCATGATTTGCCGTTCGGTATTTCGCTGCTCGATGAATTGGTCATAAATTTCGCGGACGACTGAAACTTCTTCTTCCGGCCCAGGAATAAGAATCACTCGGTCCGTTTGCAGACTTTTGCGCTCGCCGCGACGGAGTAGCCCTTTAGAGTTTCCGTCTCTGTCAATGAGCTGGCGCCGTAAGCCGTAACCCGGTGGACCGCCCTGGCGAAACCCTAGTTCGATGAGTCGGCACTGGCCGGCAAATACCTTGACCGAGAGTTCCCGGCTGTACTCCCCGGCCATCGACCGTTTCACAGCCTTGATGATCGCGGCATGTATGCTGCCGTCGTTCTCGAACTGCTCGGCGCAGTAGTGGACCCGGACGCCGGCACGTTTCAGGACATATTCGTAATAGGCGCTCTCATCGACATCCTGAAAGCGTCCCCAGCGACTTACGTCATAGACGAGTACGTCTGAAAAGTTGACCAGCCCCTTCTCGACATCGGCGACCAACTGGCTCAGGCCATCGCGCCCCGTGATGCTGAGTCCGCTCCGTCCGTGATCGGCGTAAGTCTCGACGATCGCCATGTTACGCGACTCTGCGTAACGTTGGATGATGTCCGACTGATTCTCAGTGGAGTACTGCTGATGCTCGGTGGACATGCGGACGTATTGCGCCACACGGGAGCGCGGAGTCGTCTCGGCCGGATTATTCGATTCTTCCGGTTCTGTCGGTTCCGGGGGAGGGAATTTCTCCATTCGCGTCACATCGGTCTTCTACGGGAGCCAAAGCTTGCCGAAATGGTTTCAACTGGCGTTGCTGCACAGACCAGGCTTTACTTGTCAACCAATCCGGCTAAGCTAGCTCTGCTCTGGTCCGAAAATGTTCCCACAATCTCCAGCTTGTGCAATTCCGCATAGCGACGGATAGCATTCAACTGATTCTCCGTTGAATGCTGTTCGTGCGTGCCAGACGTACGGATATATTGCATAGCATAAGCAGGCGGCGGATCATCCATATCACTTGGCTCAGTGGCCTTCTCCATTCGTGTGTCATCTCCTATCTGTCAACAACGAACTGAGTACTGCATCGAGTCGGTTTCACACAAGACTTGTCCAGTCCAGCACGACCTTCCCCGTTTGCCCCGAGATCATCGCATCAAACCCCTTCTCAAAATCGTCGTATGTGAACCGATGCGTGATGACGGGCGCAATGTTTATGCCGGATTCCAGCATCACTGACATCTTGTACCAGGTCTCATACATCTCTCGTCCATAGATGCCCTTGATGGTCAGCATATTGAAAATGACCTGCCGCCATTCCATCGGCACCTCTTTGACCGGAATGCCGAGGATGGCAATCTTCCCACCGTGACTCATGTTGGATATCATGTCGCCGAGCGCCTTCGCGTTACCCGACATTTCCAGACCGACGTCAAAGCCCTCCGCCATGCCGAGCTGTTTCTGGACCTTGGGAAGCACTGTCTCGTTAGGATTCACCGCAAGCGTCGCACCCATCTTCCGTGCCAGTTCCAGTCGGAATGGATTAATATCCGTCACCACCACATGCCGCGCGCCGGCGTGCCGCACGACCGGGATCGCCATAATGCCAATGGGACCGGCTCCGGTAATGAGCACGTCCTCTCCGAGTACGGGGAAAGAAAGCGCAGTGTGAACGGCGTTGCCGAAGGGATCGAAGATTGCAGCCACTTCCTCGGTGATGCCAGGCCTGTGCCGCCAAACATTGGTCATAGGCAGCGAGATCAGTTCCGCGAAAGCTCCGGGTCGGCTGACGCCAACGCCAAGAGTAGACGCACAGAGATGCCGCCTGCCGGCGAGACAATTGCGGCAACGGCCACAAACCACGTGACCTTCTCCGCTTACGATATTTCCTGGAAAGAAGTCATTGACATTCGCCCCAGCCTCAACGACCTCACCTACGAATTCGTGCCCAATCGCCATGGGTATGGGAATCGTGTTCTGCGCCCATTCATCCCACTCGTAGATGTGAACATCGGTCCCGCAGATTCCTGTATAGCGCACGCGCACCAGCACGTCATTGATGCCGACTGTCGGCTCTGCAATATCTTCGAGCCACAGTCCTCGCTCTGCTCTGTTCTTAACCAATGCCTTCATTCTTCACCCTGCTCGGAGTTACCTAACGACTTTCGCATAGTCCTGCACTCCGGACTCATCTGCAGACTGGGCTGGACCGCGGCGCGATACTCCTCTTGCGCACAAGTCAAGTCGCGAGTAAATTCAGGAACGGTATGGAGCCGTTCTACCACTGCCGTTGCAACAATTGCACCGGCTGCGACATCGCTTGGAAAGTGAACGGCGCATACCACCCTACTTTCGCCATACTCGCGTCCGCGAGATAGGATTGCTTGAGCGCGACTCGGAGCTATCTCCGCCAACGTGAGAGCCAAGCCCCAACCGAAGGCGCTGTGTCCGGAAGGATACGACGAAGCGGAAAAGCCTCCTTGGGGATTTGTTTCTGGCAGCGGGGGCATGTCGGCACCGCACACATGCGCTACTGCAAAGCGCTGAAAAGGGCGCGGGCGGTTGAAATGCTGCTTGGCATCAAAAGCGGTATCCAGAACATCACGCTCCATGCGATTCAGGAGATGAACCACGATTGGAAGTTTCGCACTGTCAAGATTCACGCCTAGAGCCCCGGAAAATCGGGCATAGGTCATCTGGTTATCGGCCTCTGCTAGGCTCCAACGCAGTGACCGACCAGAAACTTGCATCTGACGAAATGCAGCGACATCGATCCTATCCTGTTGTGTATCGAGTGCCGGATATGGAGGAAGCAGCAAAAGGAAATTCGGCTCCGAGTCATGAAAATAGCCGATGACGCTTTTCGAGGACTCGTTCCCAGCTTGCACTATTGCTCGCGTACCCGCGAACTGCTGAGACATCGTTTGAGTCGGTGCCGCAGCAAGTCCTTTTGCCAGAAGTAATAAGACTGAGCAAACAACCTTCAGAGTGCGAAAGCGTGGTAGACCAAAACTCTGATGCACACAGCCTCCTTAGCTTAGTTATGCTACATCGACTATTCGCAGCTAATTTGGTTTGGATATGCTGGACGGGGCTTGGGCGTCGTCCTTGTCGTCAGCATTTTGCAACTCGCGAAGTTTATGCCAACGGGCGTACTGTGCCGCCTTAGCGGGGTCAGAATCTTCTTCGCCCTTCAACCAGAAGCGAAACCAGTCGACATTGCTGGTCTCGGCAGCGAGCCGTTGTGTAGGATTTGTCATCACGTGGGTGCCAGCTTGCAACATTATGAGATCCACTGGCTTGTTGAGATAACGCAGAGCGGCGTACGGCTCCCAATCTGAGAGCGTTGTTAGCGCGCCCGGCTGCAGAAACAACAGGGGTGTTCGAACTTTGTCCATGTTGAATTCTGGTGAGCGCACGAGCCAATTCTTCAGCCCCTTTTCGTCAAACGGCGTGCCGTCGTTGATCGGCTTGGCTTCCCGGTCTATATCGTCATCGACGCCAAGCAAGTATTCGAAGTAGCCGAATGTTACTCCGTCGGTCACGGAAGCCGCAGCGAACAGGTGATTATCCGTCGTAATTGTCGCGAGCACATGATAGACAGTGCGACTGAACCCGATCCCGCCAACTCTTGTGGGATCGATGACCCCTTCTTCCGTCAGCTTCTTCACCAGGCTCTCGAAACCCACGACCTGCTCCTGGGCTTCCCTCGGCGTGTCAAAGCCTTCCGGATTCCAACCCATCTGCAAAACCAGCATTCCGTGCGCCGCGAGTGCCTGCGCCGCGAACGCAGTTGTGTAGATCCCGTTAGACAGGAACCGGTTCTTGTCGAATCCATGCGTTTGAATCACTAGCGGGTAGCGCTTGCCAGCAGTGTAATCTGGCGGCTTTACTAGCCCAGCTTCCCACTCATACCCTGATTCATCCTTCCAGTGGATGACCTCGGCCGGACCTAACTTAACATCCTTCAGCTGTGGGTTAGGATTCCACACCAGATGCGAAACGCCGCTCGCTTTGTCCACAGCAACGATTTCGGGCGGCTGGTCGATACTTTCCTGCTCTTGAACTTTGACTGGGAGCCTTGCAAGCCGGGGGTCTTCTGTACCGAAAGCCTGTTGCCAACTATCATCGTCCTTTTGGTGAAAGATCGATGTTTCTGGCTGATCAGACAGGAAATGGGTGCGATCAAAATTCACGACGACAGTCTTCGCATCCTCGAAACGAGCCTCCTTGACAGCGTAACGATCCTTGTCCAGTCCCGCTTTCACGGCCAGAACTTTGCTGAGTTGCCCAGTCTTCAGACGAAGGACAGCGATGTATGGATGGTGCTTCCTGTCTGCCAGGTCCTTGGAATCGTCGCCTTCGAGAGGGAAAAAAATATCAGGTAGCAACAGGGATCGTCCGTCGTCTGACCAGGAAGCCGTCAAATCTTCAGAATTCCAATCTCGAATCAATCCAGAGGGAGCATTCACAAGCAGTTTCTTGTTGCCGTGGATCAGATCGATCAGGCAGTAAGCCGATGTATCTAGAGCCAACGAGAGTTTGTCATATCCTGGGGGTGCCTCGTATTGGGTCCAGGTCGTCGGGGACGGATGATCTGTTTCCAGTAACGCCACGACCGACCTACCATCCGGCGACAAGGATAGATTGAGACCGTTATAAGGCGCATCATATGAATTCGCATTCAGGACTTTACGCTGCTTGCCGTCAATCACTGCCCAAAGTCCGGCGGAATGGAAGGGGGTTAGGTGATTCTCAACAGGAAAGACATTTGTGAAGAAAGGTTTGCCGGTGAGTACGATGGCAGACTGCCCATCTTCCCTTGCGGCCGTAAGGAGCACCGGCGCTTTGACTTCATAGACATAACGCGCGGGACTCCGGACATCGAACCCTGCAATGTCCTGATTGTTTGGCGTCAGCGCCTTGGCCACATGAGTTCTGACATCGGCCACGAATAACTGATGAAACCTGCAGCATGAGTTCGTTTGTACAGCCGTGAATACAACACCACTCGAATCAGGCAGCCAGCCTAGGTTCTCGATCAGCGGGCCGTTCTTGTCGGTCGCCATTCGCGCCAGCAGGAGAGCAGAGGGCGGGCTGCCTTTCTCCGAATTCCGCATGTAGTTCTGCACGTCCTGCATGCGAAATAGCCAGATGGTATCTTCGGGCGCGTTCAGTTCAAGCCGACCACGCTCAGTCAGCACCGCAAAATATCGACCATCGGGGGAATACTTGATTACTCCACCTGGCGCCCCCATCCCGACGTACTTGAACATCGCGAGTCCGACATCGTCTTTGGGTGTAAACGGTCTCTGCCCAAAAGTGGGGGACGAAAGGAGGGCGAGAATAAGAAGGAGCAACAAACCGGCGAGTCTCGTCGTAAATGCAAATTTCATGGACTACAAATCTCCTAGATAACCGGCTCGCCCTGGCCACCAATTGCGGTTGGAGGCCAAGGACGATCATCCAGCCTTGTCACTTTACTGTTGCCTTCGACGCTATTCGGAAGACGTCAAAAAACGAGTTTGAGCGCAAACTGCATGGAGCGTGACCCTCCCTGCTGGTATTGCGAACTCATGGTTGGAAGACTCGCATTCAGAGTTGCGTCCGCTTGGCCGAACAGGAGATCCGTGTATGTAGAATCGATTTGTCCGAAGATCGGGTGGTTAAGAACATTAAATGCTTCGGCTCGAAATTGCAGCTTGATGTTTTCGAAGAGTGGAAACTCTTTTCGAACAGCCAAGTTCGCTTGTACCGCATCGAAACCTCTGACAAAGTTCCGAGGAGCGTCGCCCATCTCATTTGTCGTAGGAAGGCTGAATGCGGATTTATTGATTGCCCTACCGCCCGGATACTGTGATCCGAACAAATAGATCGGTTGATTCGGCAAAAGATTGAGACCGCCGTAATACTCACTTCCGCTAGCCGCGTCTGTGAGAAAATTGCCGTTAAGAGTAATGGGAAAACCGCTTCTCGCCATCACTCTTGCGTCGATCCCCCAGCCGGCCAATGTGGCTGTCGTCACGCGCTGGCTGAAACGGCCCGGCAGAGCCCATGAAAGCGCACCTTCAAAATTCTGACGCACATCGAGATCAGAATTTCCTCGGATGTAAGGAAGAGCGATATCTGTCGAGCCAAAATCAATTGCATGTGACCAGGTATAAGAACCAAGTGCCTGGATACCATGAGTTATCTGTTGTTGATACTGTAACTGCAATGATTGATAGTTCGAGCCGTGGCCATTCTGGTTATAGACGATGCTCGGGAAGGTAGGGTTGAGTGTCGCCAAATTGAGCTCCTGCTGCTCTAACAACTTCCGGCCAGCGGCAGCCACATAGCTTGCAGTAACAGCTCGGTTCCCACCAAGACTCTGTTCAGCACTCAAATTCCATTGGAAAGTATAAGGCAATTGAAGATGAGGTGAGGTAACGTAAATTTGCGCATATGGGGGCGCTACGGATGGCGATATGTCCAGCTGATTTGCTGGTACCGGAATCGGCACGCCAAATATGACCGAAGACGCATGATAGCCGAGCGCGGCAAAGGCTCTCGATGCCTGCTGGTTGCCGGTGTCAAAAAATACGCCTGCTCCGCCACGTATGACCGTCTCCCAACCAGATTTGGCCTGAAAAACCCGAGCTGCTCCAAGCCGGGGGGCAAAATTGTGCCAACTTGTATGCCACAGAGGTGTGCCTGGGGGCGCAAGTTGCAACGTGCTCGGTTGAAAAACGCTTCCCAGCACAGTGTACGCGCCTCCATCTCCACCTGCGCTAGGCGGTGGATTTACGTCCCAGCGCAATCCAAGTGAAAGCGACAGGTTCGGCTGCACGGACCATTCGTCTTGCGCAAAAAGGGCGAATTCGTGAAAGACCGGCTCAGCGGGTAGGGACTTTGCTATTTCAGCGACATCAGCAGAATTATTTTGTATGGAGTTTTCCGATTCGTAAACATACTCTATGGTCGGATTCACCGGATTTAGTGGAGACTCGATTCGTCGAAAGTCAACTCCAAGGCTCAGGTGGTGATGCCCAACTAAGATGCGGAGAGTATCAGTGGGGTTCCACTGACTAATCTGATTTGAAGCGTTTTCAGTAAGAAGCTCAGTGCTACCTACACCGGGAAAGTATAGTTCAAAATAGGCGAATGTGTTCGGTTGCCCCGCAATTCCCATTGCGCTGGCGAGGTTGATGGGTTGCGCGTTGCCAAATTGGTCGAGAGTAAAATTCTCAGTTGCCGCCGACTTGCTGTAGCCAATCCGAAACTCATTATCAATGGTAGAGCTGAGCTGGCTGCTCGCCCCAACGGTATAACTTTGAGTGGTGCCTCCCGAGCGCCCTCCACTGGATAGACTTTGTACGCCTTCGTAGCTTTGCGTGTCACCGAACCTAAGAAATATTCGAAGCTTCGCGGAGACATTATGGTCAATACGCACGCTTCCGGATTCGACGCGAGCCGGCGAGGAAGAGGCTTGATTGAAAGATGCCAAACCGTCGCCGTAATCGGTCCCTCCAGGAGTTGGCTTGGGAAATGCGTTCAAAATCGGCTGGAGCACCGCCGGTGCATTTTGCCGCAGCGAGACGGAGGGGACGAATTCCAAGGCCGCAGCCTGAGGCAGAGTGAGCATCAGGCCTTCATAGGACACGAAAAAAAATGTCTTGTTTTTCCCATCGTACAAATGCGGCAACCACAAATGACCGCCAAGCGTGCCTCCGAAATCGTTTTGACGCAACGGTGGCTCAGCGACACCGTAGTAGTCGTTAAACCAGTTGTTCGCATCAAAGAAATTGTTTCGCAGATAATCAAAAGTCGATCCATGAAATTCGTTTGTGCCTGATCGAGTGATCAGTGAAAACTGGCCGCCAGGGTTTCTTCCGAATTCCGCGGAATACGTTGAGCTTTGAACACGAAACTCTTCCAATGCATCAACCGAGACCAGCCCTTGTGTTGTTCCCAGCGCGGTCACGGCCGGCAAGCTGCCACTACCTCCGGGTCCAGGAAGCCCGGTTCCGTCGCCGGCACCGGTATTTGCTGAGACGCCGTCAATCGTGTAATTATTCGACTCGGTTCGCTGACCATTCACACTAAAATCTCCGTTGTAGCCAGTTGTCGACGTTGCCTGCGAGCTCTGTGTCACGACGCCCGGACTTAGAAGGATTAAATCTTGAAAACTGCGGCCATTTAAGGGCATGTTCTGAACGAAGTCGCGATCGATAACGGTGCTGACCGAGCCGTCGGTCGTGTTCATATTGACACCTGCACCGCTCACCGTGACCGATTCGGACGTAGATCCCACTGCCATCTGAAAGTTGACCTGTAATGCATCCTGTACGTGCAGGAAGATATCTTCCTTCAAAATCGTCTTAAAGCCCGGCTTTTCAATTTGCATCTGGTATGGCCCGACGGGCAAAGCCACAATGCTATAACTTCCATCCTTGCTGGTGGTCGCATCAAAGTGCTGGTTGGTGGCGGTGTCAATAGCAGTCACTTTGACACCGGGGATTACGGCCTTGGTGGAATCCTGAACGAGTCCTGTGAGAGTGGCACTGCCTTCCTGCGCGAGTGCAGGAAGGGTGCAGCCAAGGGAAAGCACAAAGAGAACGGCGGCGGCGATGCGGCGCATGGCGGAGTCTCCTCTGGGATTGGAAAGTCGGGAGCTTTGTTTCTTGTGCCCACTAATACGGGCGAATCCCCAAATCTGTACCAATCTTTTTTGGGAGTAACAGGATTTTAAAAGCGGACAAAAGGCTACGGGTGGTTGGGATCGCGCCGCAGCGAAGCGAACAGGAAAGGCTTGCCGGTGGGCTTTTCAGCCTGTGGGCGAGGTTCGATGGTGACAAAGATCGCATCAAGCTGCGCGAGTTGTCGAGGATCGTCTACTTTTAGAGTCCAACGCCGGTTGGTTTCCGAGTCCATGTAGAGGATGCCGAGACTGACCGGTTTGCCGTCACTAGGCCCGGTGCGTCCCCAAACCTGGAAGGTGCTAGTGCGCCGCACGCCTGGCTGGCGGTCTAGGTCGTAAGCATAGAAGATAAGCGATTTAGTTTTTGTGTAGAAGACGCGGCCGAACGGCTTGCGCGATTGGCCCGCCTCGTCCACATCCATGATGTCGGCGATATAAAGGTTGCGAGCGCCGATCAGGTCCCGAATATCTTTGTCGGATGAGAGATACTGCTCGTCGCCTTTGACCCGAGTATTCTGGTCGCTGAGCGAAGCCGTCAGAGTATTCACCCGGTCATCGAGCGAGGCCATGCGCAAGAGGTCCTGCTGGTGCTGGTTGCGCAGAGTGTTTAACTGATCCTGCACGGTCTGGTACACCTTTTCGGCGTCGTGCAGTCGGGCAGCGGTCGAATCGCGGTCCTGCACGAGCGCCGCGATTTGTGCATCGGATTGCTTCTTTTGGTCTGCCAATTCCGCGGTCAAGGCCGCAAGATTGGCTGCGGAAGAATCAGCTTGTGAGCGGAGCTTGTCTGTTTCCTCTTGGTCGCTGGCTGCCCGTTGTTCCAAGGCGGTAATTTGTTGGTTATCTGCTTGAATGACCTTTTCAAGAGTCTGCTTTTGTGCAGTGAGTTGAACGAGGACAGGACTTGGTCCGGGATTCGCATTTTGCGCTCGTTGATTTTTCGAGTGCTGGCCCATCCAGTACGAAGCAGTTGCTACACCGATCAAAAGTGATGCGGCGGCCAGGCCACTGACCAAGGCAGGTTTCCACGAATGGCTCTTCACCTTGCGTGAGGACATTGGTAGACCCTGCGTATGGGGCACTTCAGTTGCCTGCATAAGGCGCGTCAGAGCCGCGGTTTCGTCGAATGAGATCGATTTCGGCGGAACACCATACTGCTCGGCGAGATAGGACATGCCGTCGGTAGCAACACTCTGGTATTGCGCGAACGCTTCACGGCATTCCTCGCAATCGCTCAAATGCACAAACAGTATCTCGGTCTCTGCCGGCGAAAGAACGCCCGCCGTCGCGAGAGCGCAAAGCTCTTCATACTTCTCATGCTCGAATTGAGATTCGGTTCCGGTCATTGTTTCTTCTTGTCTCTGAGCTTCTTTACAAATGCATCCTTGCGCAATTTCTGGATGCCGCGGTAATAGTGGTGCCTGACGTTCTCCAGCGACTCACCGATACGTTCTGCGATCTCTGGGAAGGTTAGATCTTCAAAGAAGAATAGCTCCAGCGTCATCCGCTGTTGATCGGTTAGGTTTTCGAATGCCTCCCGCAGCCGTTCTCGGCTTTGCTTCGACGCAAGATCACGTTCCAAATCCGCTGTCCCCGCAAGAGTATCGGCGAGGACCCCTGCATCTGTACCAAGATAAAAGTTACGACGGTGCAAATACTCCTGCCGGTCCAAGGACCGATGATGAGTTACCTGCACCAACCACGATTTGGCACCGCCCTTGCTCTCGTCAAAGAGGGCCGCTTTCTCATAGAGATACAGGAACACATCCTGCACGATCTCCTCTGCTTCTCCAGCATCCCGAAGAATGCGCAGTCCAATGGCGAATACCAGGCGCGAATAGCGCCGGAAGAGTTCGTCGAGCGCCTCTCTGTCCTGGTCTTTGAGCGAAACCAAAAGGCATTCGTCGCTGCGGGGCACATTCCCGGAAAGCGCTGTGAGCCGCGGCTTCTCTTTTGTCCAGAGAAGGGACACGGGTAGCACTCGCTCTGAAGGACTGCTCATGGTCAATCAAATCTCTCAGAGATACGAACATTGGCAAACGAAGATGCCGCCTAGAAACAGCTCGCCGGGTAGATATTTCTCGCCCCGTCGTTTGTTACGAAAATACACCAACATAGGGGCGTGATAGTGATTTTCTAGTAAGAAATAATTATCGAAAATAGTTTGGTACAAAAGCGCGATCTCAACCGTAATTATCTAATTATCCAGGAGCTACAAATAACGGAAAATAGCTTCCTGGACTTAACGACTTGGTACAATTCCGCGCCCTCAACCGTATTTACAACGAGATCGATTCAACATAGGTATTCAACGGGCAGTAAGGCCAGTCGAATCCTGTGCAGTCGGCTTTTTGCACGCGAAGATAAACTTCGCCCGCGTCACTGCGGAATCCGTGAGCAGACAAAGCGATGCGCCGCATGGCCCAAGGTTCTCTGTGTGCATTCAGAGCCCCGCCGAATCATCCATGAGGCAGGAACAGGCGATGGGCAGATGGCGGGGGTATAGCCACTCCTCATTGAACCCTACGCCGGTCGCCAAGCGTTGATTATGGCCGCGGCAGTTTCCCCGGAACAGAAGGTCCCTATGTTTACCAGAACGCTCTCAGAAACGCTGCAGTTTCGGCCCAGTGTATCGCACGATTGGTCGGCCAAACTCGTCGTGTGCCCGCGGCCAACGTCGTCGCTTTCCGGGGATGCAATCAGGATGCTTGGGCTCTGCGTGGGCCGGCAGTCTCTAACCCGCAGGCATGAATGAGGAAACGGAATGGACCGAGAACAGCCGCGAAACGAGGGGAAGCAGCCGAAGCTGAGCGCGCATGTGTGCCCTCAGTGCGGATTCTCAATCGATCTAAACGATATCGGATGGAGAGGTGGTGCGAAGGGGCTTGTGACCTGCCCAAAGTGTGACTGGTCAGGCCCGGTCACCATCGGGATAGTTCATAAGGAACCAACCGGCTGAAGCAGCATTCGATCGTAAGTGACTCTCACGCGGACGCGCGGAGTGGAAATGGCGTGACCCGAGTAAACGTCGAGAGCTTGCGCATGAAGGCTCTAACCAATTCGCTCACGACTTTGGAGCTGTTGTCCGCGCGGGATGCTAGATAGGTCTTGAGCATGAGCGCATCTTCAGCGAGTGGCCGCACTGTAATCCCGTTACGCGCGATCCGAATCGCGCCCGATTTCACCACGAAGGCCACGGCTCCGTCGTCCTCCATAAACGAATAAGAGTCCTCTGGAACGACGACGTGATGGAGTTTTACCGGCGCCGCCTTGCGCTCCTCTGCCACCCGCATGACTGAGTCGTACACCGTGGGGTGCATCCTGCGCTCGAAGATCACCCAGGGCCGCTTGGCGATCATCTCAAGGGTGACGAAGTCCTCGTAGGCGAGCTCGTCCTCTTCGAGCATCGCGATATAAAAGGGCGACTCCCCGACCTTGACAGTCGTGAGGTGCTTCGACTCGGGCGGCTCGGTGGCGATAGCCAGGTCCAGGCCGCCGGCAATTACCTCGCGAATGAGTTCGAGCGAAAACTGCTGGGACAACTCGACTTTCAACCGAGGATAGAGCGGCAGCTTGACTGAGAGGAGTGTGGTAGCAAGGAAGGGGTCGGTGTAAGGTGACCGACCAACGTTGAGAACCACCTCGGCGTCATCTCTCGTCGTGCGTCCGCTCTGAATGGCCCGCTCCACGTGGATGTGCGCGAGGCGCACCTCTTCGATAAACTTCCGCCCCGGCTCCGTCAGCTCGACGAGCTGATGATTACGCTCGAAGAGCAGGAAGCCGATCTCACCCTCAAGCTCCTGGATTCGCCTGCTGACCGTGGCCTGATCGACACGCAATCGCGCCGCGGCTCTCGAAAAATTCAGTTCCTCGGCGAGAACAATCGCCGTTTCGAGCAATCTATTCTCTGGAAGCGCCATAATTGTCCTCCGATAAAGAGAACCCAAGGAAGAAAGGCGATCAGATCGGGCAGGGATCACAGATTAGCATCGAATCCTCGCCACTGTGATATGGATTTCGATGCCGGAGCCTCTTCGCCAGTTGCACTCATCCGAGTGCAGGCATCTGCTCACTATGCTCGCCGCGCATTACGTCCTCCGCGATTCTCATTGGACAGGACCGTCTCCATTGGCAAACTCTTGGTAGGTGAGGGAATTCGAGGCTGGCGATGACCGAGACCAGAACCGAACCGCGAATGGAAACGACGACCCTGGATGCGGGGCCGTTCGCGCCCTCACGCCGTCGCGTCGCTCGCTCCGGGCTGCGCCGCAAGCCGCCCGCGCGTGCCGGTGTCCCGGTTTCGTCTCAACATGGCCAACCGGAGATCATTGCCGTCATCGAGGCTAGGCGTGGCGCGTGGTCCGCGCCGGATCTCGCCGAACTTCTCGGCTGCTCGGGAAAGCACATCTACGCGCTGGCCAAATCCGGGCGAATGCCCCATCTGAGGATCGACGGAATGATCCGCTTCGATCCCGGTGCCACCGCCCAATGGCTGCGTGAGCGGTTCATCGCGGCTTAAGAACAATCACCATTGAATGGCGTTGATTCTGGCCTGCGCTTCGGCGCTTGATGCGGGCCGCAGATACCGCATCGTCGAGGCGAGATCGGCGTGGCCCATATAAGCTTGGACCGTTCTCAGGTCGAGGCCCGAACGCAGGAGCGTCGTGCAGTAGGTCCTGCGGAACTTGTGCAGAGTCCACTCCTGGCATTCGCCGAGATGGCCCTTGCAGCCCTCGCAGCGATTGCAGTTTAACCTCTCATTCTTGGCCAGACGCTTAAGCGTGCGCAGCAGCTTCCCGTTGGGCGCTCCGCCCTTGGTGGCAAGGAGCGGTGTGGCCTTGGGGTGATTCTCGTGCCATTGTTTGAGCTCACCCAGCAGATCGTCCGGCAGGGGAATATCCCGCTCTTCGGAATCCTTCACACGGAATCCGTAGGCGGGCTTGCTCGATACGCGAAGTACCTTGTCCTGGCGGTGAATATCGGCCCATTCGAGATAGACGATCTCCTGCTCGCGCAGCCCGCACTTCAACGCGAGGCCGAGGGCGAGATGCATGTAGGCACCGGCTGCGCCGAGAATGCTCGCGATCTGATCGCGCGTGTAAATAGTCGGCAGGGTCTCGTCGAAGCGGGGCACGGGCGGAATGATCTTCGCATCGACCCCGGCAAAGCGCAGGAAGCTGGCGGAGCGCATGTGGTAGTTCGCGACCGTGCGATCTGCCGATCCTCGCTTGCGCAGGGCAGCATGAAAATCGAACAGATCCTCGCGGCGAATCTCATCGACATAGGTCTTCTTTGCCGTGCGCAGAAATTCCTCAGTGACCCTCCGGTTCATCTTCGCGGCCGACAGGGCCCCGCGCCGCTCCGCATCGCGCACGAACTCCCGCGCCTTGCGGGCGAGGGTCGCCCGATCTGTCTCCTCGGCCGGCAGGAGTATCCCGGCCTTAGCCGCGGAGATTTTGGCATCGAGCTTGCGCTCCAAGAGGTCGCGCGCCGCCTGCGCCGCGGCAGGGGTTTCGCCAGCCGGGCGGTAGACCAGTTTGCTTCCCTCAAAGAGGCGCAGCTCGTAGCGGCCCTGCTCGAAGTATTCGGGCTCTTCGCCGATCATCGCCCAGCCGGGGCGGACGCGGCCGTTTTTGCCATAGGCGGCCGGATAGCGGCGCCAGCCTTTTTCGGTTTTGCAGTTGAAGATGAGAGTGACGGTGCGGTTGGGCATTTTGGTGTGTCCCGAATTTTTTACCTTACAACGGTATTACAACGGTAATTTTAACACAACGTATAGTATTTGTTTTCAAGTATATATAAAATAATAACTCGGTACTCCCCCTCTCTCCGCCATGACATTTATAATCAATTACATATAATGGCAATAATATACTTGACATTCCACAAATTTCACCCTATTCTCAAATCATGGAAACGCCAAAGACTCTTCGCGATGCAATTCTCTGGTTTGCGGACTTCGAGCATTGCCGTCAGTTTATGATGGCTTTGCGCTGGCCTGGCGGCGCGGTGAAGTGCCCGCAGTGCGGAGCTGAGAAAGTCACCTATCTTGAAAAGCAGCGCGTCTGGAAGTGCTACGGGAAACATGAGCGCCCGACGTTTTCTCTCAAGACTGGGACCATCTTTGAGGATTCCCCAATTCCTCTTGAGAAATGGCTTTGCGCAGCGTGGCTGCTCATCAACTGCAAGAATGGTATCAGTTCTTATGAAGTTCATCGCGGTCTCGGTGTCACCCAAAAGACTGCGTGGTTCATGCTCCACCGCATCCGGCTGGCGATGGAAGAACGGGGATTCGAGAAGTTGGGTGGGGAAGGTGGTCCGGTCGAAGTGGACGAAACCTTTGTTGGTCCCGACCCGCGTAAGATGCACGCTGAACGCCGTCAAGCGCGATACAAGGCTCTCTCAGCTCGTCCCAAGGTTCCGGTAATGGGGATGCTTGACCGTGATAGCCGTCAGGTTCGTGCCAAGGTCGTTCCCAACGTCAAGCGTGGAGTGCTGCAAGCGGAGATTCTGAACCAAATCGAAAAGGGGTCCAAGGTCTATACCGATGGTTGGGCCGGCTACGAAAACTTGGCGGCGCAAGAGTACATCCATGAGACCGTGAATCACATTGACGAGTACGTTCGTGGGCAGGTTCACACCCAGGGCATCGACAACTTTTGGTCCTTGCTCAAACGCGGCCTGACTGGAACATACATTGCTGTCGAGCCGTTCCACCTTGACCGCTACGTTGGGGAGCAAGTGTTTCGCTATAACAATCGCTTGGTCTCTGATGCGGAACGATTCACTAATGTTATGAAGCAAATTGTCGGTCGCCGGTTGACATACGATGAATTGACTGGCAAGACTGAGAGTGGATCAGAGGTGCGTCCTTGAAGCATAAGAAGAGGCAGGGACGCGGCAAGCGTAAGCCTGCTTCGGGAGGGTTATGAAGGAACCAGCCTTCGATGCAACGCCAGAATTTCAGCACTTTACGGAAGTCATGCGGGGAGTGCTTTCAGTTCCCAAAAAACGCTTAGACGAGTTGGTTGCGGCTGCGAAGGAAAATTCGCCTCGCAACGGCAACGGGAGTGCGCCTGGACGGAAAGCGGCAACAGTGAAGAGGCGAAAGCGGAAGTAAAAGAGTTCGGAAGTATGTGCTCGCCTGGCAGGCGGGTTTTCTATTTACAATCTGCTGCGTCCGGATTTTGCCTGCAATACTTCTCGTGCTCCTCACGCTGTTTCTGCTCGTCATTACATGCCTTCTGCCGCTGCCGAAGGCATTCCTGAAACTTGTTATCCCGATCCCGGTTTCGCGCTTGGCAGTTTTGGAACTCAGTGGGATCGCCGCCAACCTTGCATTGCTCATACTCAACATAGGGACAGGGAGGCGGACATTCGCCAGTAGTTTGACTGAAGGAGCCGACAGTACCAAGTAAAAGTGTCGCAACTAAGATCAGGGCTTGTTTCATGGGCGTAATTATCGCACACTTCACGAGTTAAGGTCTGGCTCGTCTCTCTGCTCGCGGTTTATCCATATGGGGAACATATCCATATACTGCGCGAGTTTCCTTATTCCATCTTCAGATGGCTCGATGTGTTCGGCGAAATCTGGGATGTGAATAGGAAAGTCAAGTTGCTCTCCGGCGCGGTGCATTAGCGTAGTTATGCGTTGAGCAAACTGTCTATTTGCATAAGCATGAAGCAGCTTCAACCTCCATCGTCCCTGCCTCTCAGCGCGGGTTATAGGTAGCCTCTTGAGATAATCGGCATCATCTTCGCCCGGATTCTGAGGCGGATCGGGCGGGAAAGGCTCCATTCCGTCTCGTAAGTCGCGTAACTCCCTGGCGATTGAAAAGGCTTCTAATTGGAGTGGTGTAAAGAGTTGAGATTCAGGCGCGGGGTTGGCGTCAAGCGTAGACTTCGCGCCTGATTCCTTTAGTGTATTCAGTTGATTCTTTAGATCAGTATTCTCCGCAAGCGCAGCAGTTAGTTTCTCCCGTACTACTCGCAACTGATGCCACGGCCAGAGTTCAGCGATTTTCTTTCTAAAAACCGCCCATACCACTCCCGTAGTAGCCAGAGCCATTCCTGCAACTGCATACTCCGTGATAGCTTCCCATGATTCATGGTCATGGAGCATTTGAACGGAAATCCAAGCGAAAGGGAACGCGAACAGTTCCAAGACAACGGGCATTATCCACAATTTTCCGTCCGCGTCTTGGTTAGCAGGCATCCCAAGCCTCCGAAGAAGGAAGAGATACATTTTATATGTACCTCCTACGGCTCTGGTATGGCAAGTATATTATTGCCCATATAATGACCGAGCGCGATGCAAATGCTGCATTGCTCGGTATGTCGATTCAAGTAAACCTGGCCTAGCGAGTTCGAATTTACCGCCACAATCTCGGGCTTGCCGGAATGTTTCGTTGTCTCCAGAACGGTAGAGTCAAGCCGGATGTCGTCTGGGTCAACAATGAGAAGAAGCGCCATTCTGGAGGAGGGATCCATTGATTGCGAGTGGATCAGTGAGCGCACGGTGAACCGCAATAAATGCCCGGAGGGGGACTTGAACCCCCACGACCGGTTAAGGTCTGCGGATTTTAAGTCCGCTGCGTCTGCCAATTTCGCCATCCGGGCATGCCTCCATATTATGGGCTCGCGTCGACGTGCGTCGCTTGGATCGGTGGCAGGCTAACTCCTCTTCACCGCTTTGTGGCTTGCGTACTCCGCGCGCACCCCTTTCTTCCACAACTTGCTCCGTGCCGCCACCGCCTTCTATCATCCCGCAAGAAGCAAAAACGCATGAGCGAAACCGAAAGCAAGTCCGGCTTGCGCGTCAAAGGCCGGCTGATGTCCGCCTCGGAGATTGAGCGCACTCTGGTACGCCTGGCCCACGAAATTGTGGAGAAAAGCAATGGCAGCGCCGATCTTGCACTGGTCGGCATCAAGCGACGCGGCGTTCCCCTCGCCGAGCGGCTCGGCAAGCTCATCTCCAGTATCGAAAAACATCCCGTCGACACAGGTACACTCGACATCCAGTTTTATCGCGATGATCTCTCGACTGCCGGCGTCCGGCCGGTGGTGACACCCGGCGCCATTGGCTTCAGTGTCGAAGGCCGCGATGTGGTTCTCTGCGACGATGTGCTCTACACCGGCCGCACCATCCGAGCGGCGCTCGACGCGCTCTTCGATCACGGACGCCCGCGCCGTGTGCAACTCGCCGTGCTCATCGACCGCGGCCACCGCGAATTGCCCATCGAGGCCACCTACGTCGGTAAGCACGTCCCAACCAGCAGCCGAGAGATTATTGAAGTCAAATTCCACGAGGTCGACGCAACCGAACAGGTTCTCCTCGTCGAGCGCACCACCTGAGACTCCAACCGGAGTCCGCAGCTCCGCCGAAAGTTCGCATGAATCCAGCCGCACACGCGATTCGCAAGCCGCTGCTCACTCCACCCATCCCCGCATCGCCCTTCCCATTTCATCCCGGCTCATTGCTCTCGGTCCTAGATCTCACCGTTGATGGCGTCAGCCAGCTCCTCACTCGCGCCACCGAGCTCGAAAATGAGGATCCGCTCCACCGGGATCATCTCCTCTCCAAGCGTCGCATCGCGCTCCTGTTTTACGAGTCCTCAACGCGCACCCGCACCAGCTTCGAACTCGCCTCTAAGGCGCTCGGCGCCGACACCACGCTCGTCTCGAACCTCAGTTCCAGCATTGAAAAGGGCGAATCGCTCAAAGACACCGGCCTCACCCTCCGCGCGCTCGGCACTGAGGCGATCATCCTGCGCCACAACTCGTCCGGCGCGCCATGGCTTCTGGAGGAATCGACTAGATTGCCTGTCATTAACGCCGGCGATGGCATGCACGAGCATCCCACGCAGGCGCTGCTCGACTTGCGAACCCTTCTCGCGCATCTTCAGCCCGGCGCCATCGAGATTGGCCCGGAGATTCTCTCTGGCATCACCGTTACGATCGTCGGCGACATCCTCCACAGCCGCGTAGCGCGCTCCAACATGCTCCTGCTTCCGCGAGTCGGCGCGCACGTCCTGCTCTGCGGACCGAAGGAGTTGCTCCCCGAGCTGGCTGCGCACTCCGGTCCGGGCATCACCATCGAGCGGGACTTCGACGCGGCGCTGCGCAAGTCGCAGGCCGTCATGATGCTCCGTATCCAGGCAGAGCGCCTCGCCGGGCTGCAGCTCGATCTCGACGAATACAAGTTTCGCTATCAGCTTACCGGGCAGCGCCTGGCCGCGCACGCTCCAGCAGCAGTCGTCCTCCATCCCGGCCCCATCATTCGCGGCATGGAGATCACTGCCGGTGTTGCCGATGGTCCGCAATCGGCCATCCTCGAACAGGTCACAAATGGCCTTGCAATCCGCATGGCGGTCATGGAGCGCGCGCTGCTCGCCGGCCGGGAAAGTGGCAACTGATGACCCCTCTCGCCATTCTTAATGGCCATCTCATTGATCCCGCAGCCGGTGTCGACGCTCCCAAGGACATCCTCCTCAGTAATGGCCGCGTCGCCGAGATCGCCGGACCGGGCAAGCTCAAGCATGCCCAGGGCGCAGAGGCTCTCGATGCAACCGGACTCACGGTGGCGCCGGGCCTCATCGATATTCACGTACATCTCCGCGAACCCGGCCAGAGCTACAAGGAAACCATCGCCACCGGTACCGCGGCTGCCGCGGCCGGCGGATTCACCGCCGTCGCCGCCATGCCCAACACTACGCCCGTCAATGATTCGCCCCAAGTCACGCGCTGGATGCAGTCGCCGGAGCGCGGCGCAAAGGTTCGCGTCTTTCCCATCGCCGCCGCCACGCGCGGGTCAAAAGGTGAAGTGATAAACGAATATACCGCGCTGAAATCAGCCGGAGCCGTCGCCGTGACGGATGATGGCCGCCCCATCCTGGAAGACGGCATCATGCGCGAGACTCTAGCCGCTGCCGCTCGCGCCGGCCTCACCGTCATTCAGCATGCTGAGGACACGCGCATGACTCATGGCGCAAGCATGAACCTCGGCCCTGTCTCCTTCAAGCTCGGCCTGCGCGGAATGCCACCCCAAGCTGAATCGTCGCTAGTCGAGCGCGACATCCGTTTAGTCGCCGAATTGCGCGATGCAAATCCGCATCTCCACGTCGCGCACACCTCGACCGCGGCAGCCGTCGACGCCGTCCGCCAGGCGCGCCGCAACGGCCTTCACGTCACCTGCGAGGTTGCACCGCACCACTTCTTACTCACCGAGGAACATGTCGGCCTCTACAACACCCACGCCAAAATGAACCCGCCGCTCCGCTCCGCGGCCGATCGCGACGCCATGATCGAGGGCATTCTCGACGGCACAGTCGACGCCATCGCCACCGATCACGCGCCGCACGCGCAGCATGAGAAAGAAGTCGAGTTCGAACACGCGCCCAACGGCATCACCGGTCTCGAAACTGCACTTGGGCTCTGCCTGCGCTGGTTGCACGCAGAGTGGAAGCTGCCCCTAGCCCATGTCCTCAGCCTGCTCGGCGCGCAACCTGCCGCGCTCCTCAACCTCAAGGGCCGCGGCACGCTTGCCGCCGGCAGCTATGCCGACGTTGTCGTGTTCGACCCCAAGGCCGAGTGGACCTACCGCGCTACCGAATCGAAATCGAAGGCCAAGAACACACCTTTTGACGGCTGGACCATGCAGGGAAAAGTCCGCTGGACCATCAGCGAAGGCCTCGTGGTTTTCTCAAATCCTGCGTAGTCCATGGCGAAGCAAGATTGTCCGCGTCGCGCCAAACGCGCCGCACGAGACCGGCGAAGACAATTCGTAGATACTCTACGCTATGCGTTTGTGGCAGACAATCCGAACTGTTTCGGTCGACAGGCATATCCACGCCGGGCCCTATGCTTCGATCGTGTTGTCGGGGGGCTACGAGGAGGCGGGCGATCACGGTCGATTTCGCGTTACTGCGGGTGACGTGATCTTCCACGAGCGGTTCGAGGCTCATCTCGACCGGTTTTCTGCGGGCGAAACGGTGGTACTGAATCTGAACCTTTGTACCGGCTGCAAGATGCCGCCAGGACTTGCGAAGATCACCGATGTGGATGGATTAGTCCGCCTCGCGGAAAAGGATCAAAACGAAGCATTGAATTTTCTGATGACGAGCGCGACGCGCTGCGATGCGGGGACCTTCGACTTGGAGGACGAGCTTTGTCGAGCATTGCTGGGACATAATTCGATCCAGCTCACTGATTGGGCGGAGCGGAACGGGCTTTCCCCATGGACTGTTTCACGGGGGTTCAGAGAAGTGTTCGCCGTCACGCCTGAGTCTTTCCGGGCACGATCGCGCGCGCGGCGCGCGTGGAGGCGAATTTGTGACACCCAAGACTCCTTGGCGAAGATCGCGCTCGATGTAGGGTTTACGGATCAATCCCACATGACGCAAGGGATTAAGCAGCTTACAGGAATGACTCCGGCAAAGTGGCGGCCTGCAAATGGTTCCAAGACGGTGTGCTCCTCACTCTGTACAACCGAGACATGACATCGCGTCTTCTCCATCCTTTTCTTATGGCGGCGGCCGTTTTTGGCGCGATTGGAACGGCCTTTGCGAAGCAACCAGCCGTGACCGATTCGGCCCCACCCGCTATCCGCGCGTCGCACGAAGACGTCACCATTCCATTCCAGCTGGAAAACAGGACGATCTTTCTTCAGGTTCAAGTCGGCGGCTCACGAGCTTACCGGTTCGTTCTCGATACCGGAGCGAAGTACGCAGTGATCGACCTCGCAGTTGCGAAGGCCCTTGGTCTCAAGCTGGGCGCTGCGGTCGATGTTGGCGGTGGAGGAAAGAAAGCGGTGATGGGCAATATGCTGAGCGATAGCCCATTCAACCTCGTTGGGTTGAAGGATTTTAGCCAGCCTCTTTTTCTCGCGCTTCCATTAGATGATCTGGCAAAAACGAGTGGCCACGAATTCTCCGGCATTCTCGGAACGGATTTTATCAGCGAGTTCGTTGTGGAGATCGATTACCTCTCTAAGACCATCACCCTTCACGACAAGATGACATACCAATATCGCGGCAAAGGCCAAAGTTTTCCAGTCACCTTCAACGCGGCGGGCTGGCCGGAGATACAGGCAGCGGTGATTGATGGTGACAGGAGGCCTGCCATGGAGGGCAAATTTGTCCTGGACATAGGCTCCGGGGGCGCACTGATCCTGAACAGGCCGTTCGTGGAAAGTGAGCATTTTCTGACGTCTGACCGGCATACGGTGCCGTGGCTTGAGGGCCAAGGTTTGGTGGCGGCATCGATGCCTCTGTGGGCAGAATTACAGGGCTTCAGATCGGGCGTTTCCTGATCAAACATCCAGTGACGGTGTTCTCTCGCGCGGCCAACGGTCCTTTTGCTTCGACAGAGTCGCAAGGGAATATCGGCGCAATGATCTTGGAAAAATTCAAGATCATCCTCGACTACAAGAACAACAGAATCATTCTCGAGTCCAATTCTCGCTTCGACGAGCCTACCGATTACAACCGAAGCGGGTTGATCCTTGAATCAGCCGGAGAAAACTATCGGACATTCAAGGTCAAAGCTGTCGCGGATGATTCGCCTGCATCGGAAGCTCGGCTTCGCGCGGGCGATAGGCTGATCGCAATCGACGGCCAGCTGGTGAGTGAACTCAGCCTGTCTGAGTTGCGGTTCAAGTTGCAGCGCGCAAAGGCGTGTGAACTGCTCGTTGAGCGCAATGGCGCACAGCTCAAAGTTCCCCTGAACCTTCGCGACTTGATCTAAGAGATACCTTCATGATGCGAGATAAGCAAATTGAGAATTCTCCGCCTTTTCCTCACCAGGGTCCCCGCCAACAGGTCTTTATCGAAGGGGTGGAGTAAAAAGTCACCTTTAAAACGCCGTTAAGGGCACGCTTACTCGGATTCCGCTCTACTGCCTAGGAGCCTACCGCCATCACGGTTTCGTCAATGGCCGATGAATCCCAAATGAATTGCGAGCCCGTTCTTCGCAATTCGTTGCTCGCAATTCCCGTTTGCCTACCCTCGCTTCCGCCGCCTATCCTGTACCGTCAGTGCGCAGCGTATCTTCGGAGCCATCGAATGGTGTGAATCGAAAGGAATTAAATGGACAAGAGGGAATTCTTGAAGACCACTGGCGCTTTCGTTGCCGGCAGCATGTTGTCTCGAGTCACCCCAGCGCGGCAATCCTCGCCGGGCCAGCAATCCTCTGCGGCCCGCACCAACTGGTCAGGCAATCTCACCTACGGCGCGGCCAATCTTCACAAGCCGGCAACCTTTGAAGAAGTTTGCGACGTAGTAAAAAGCTGCAGCAAGCTTCGCGCTCTCGGCGCAACCCATTCCTTTAATTCCATCGCCGACAGCAACCACGACCAGATTTCGCTCGAGCAACTGACTGAAATGACTTTGGACGAGAAGGCCCACACTGTCACCATCGGAGGCGGTGTGAAATACAGCCAGTTGGCGCCGTGGCTCGATGCCAAAGGCTACGCCCTCCACAATCTGGCATCATTGCCAGGGATCACCGTTGCCGGCGCCTGCGCCACGGCGACGCACGGCTCTGGCATGCACAATGGCAACCTCGCCACTGTGGTAACTGCCCTTGAGATCGTCACCGCTGACGGTAATCTCCTCTCGCTCTCAGCCCAGAAAAGTGGCGAACAGTTCCTGGGCGCAGTCGTCGCGCTCGGCTCTCTCGGCGTCGTTACCCGCATCACGCTCAACGTGCAGCCGACTTATCAGGTTGCTCAGTCCGTCTACCAGGATCTTTCGTTTGACCAGCTCGGAAACCATTTCGAGGAGATCTTCTCAAGCGGCTACAGCGTCAGTGTCTTCACCGATTGGGAGCACCACCGTGCTACGCAGCTCTGGATCAAGCGCCGCCTCGGGCCCAACGATCCCAACCAATGGCAGTCCGAATTTCTCGGCGCCAAGCTCTCGAAGGTCAAGCTGCATCCTCTGGCAGGACACTCCGCAGAGAGCTGCACGGAGCAGGAGGGCATTCCTGGTCCGTGGTATGACCGGCTGCCGCACTTCCGCATCGGCCAGACGCCATCGAGCGGTCAGGAGCTGCAAACCGAATACTTCGTCCCCTTCGAACACGGCTTCGCGGCCGTGCAGACCGTCGAAAAGATCCACAAGCACATCTCGCCTCTGCTCTTCGTTACCGAGCTGCGCACCATTGCTGCCGATCGGCTGTGGATGAGCATGGCCTACCAGCGCCCATCACTCGCGATCCATTTCACGTGGAAGCCCGACTGGCCCGGCGTAAGCCAGGTGCTTCCCATGATCGAGGAGCAGCTTCGCCCCTTTGAGCCGCGACCGCACTGGGGCAAGCTGTTCACGCTGCCGCCCGCGCGACTCGAACCTTGCTACACGCGCCTGCCGCAGTTCCGCGCGCTGCTGGCGCACTATGACCCGCAAGGCAAATTCCGCAACAAGTTTGTGAACTCGAGCCTGTACGCGAGCTGAGCTCTAACCCTTGCGCCGGTAAAGTATCTGAAATTCGTATCCGGGGTTCGGGGGAAATACGGCTGCGACATGCCGCAGCCGCTCGGCCAGGGCCGGCGCGGCAAGCAATGGATACTCACGCTCGCGCAGGTCGTGGTATTCGAAGTCGACGGCCAGCGACAACATGTAGACCGCCAGCGAATCGGAAAATGCCGACTCAAAAAAGCTGTTGCGCGCGCGCTCATCAACCTCTGTTTTGCTGCCTTTTCGAGCCTGCGGATCCTGAGCGCTGCGCCGCGTCTCCCATGCATCCTGGCTGGTTTCGCCGCGTACCTGCGCCTCCGCCTGCGTCCAGGCGAGAGTGGCGAAACTCTCCGGCACGCCCGCGACCTCAACGAAGTTGTGCGCCACGTTGATGAAAAACTCAAATGCCAGTCCGAAGCGGTCCTCGACCAGCCTCGTCGAAAGAAAAACCGCCTCCGTCGAGCCAAACGCTGCATTACGATGGCACACCGCGCGATCGCCGAGCTCCACATTGTAGGCTGGTGCAATCATGTTTTCGCCGGTATCGGCAATCGCCAGCGGCACAAAGTAATATGCCCGCGGCCGCAACGCGCCGCTCAATGCCGCCGGCACCGCGCCCACCAGGCGCTCGAGGTCGGTATCCGAAATTCGCGTCTCGCCCCATGTCGCGTAGCGGATTCCGTTCGGAGCGGTCATCACATTGGCCTGCGTTGCGACCTTCTCCGCATGCCAAAGTTCGATTTGCGCACCGCTGGCCATGACTTTGTATTCTATTCGAGAAGGGCGGGCACACGATGGTACCGGTTGCGCACCAGAATCACACTCGCGGCACTGTCTTTGGCTTTCCGCTCGAGGGGTTCAGCCTCTTCCAGAGCTTACTGCTCTCCGTCGCCGCGGCTTTCTTTACTTTCTTCGCCACCACCTGCCTCGCCATCTTCTCGCTTATCGGCTGGAACACGATCGGCGGGCATTCGGTCAACTACGCCGACACCTATCGCTACGTCGGATTCCCTGCCGGGCTCCTCGTGCTGATCGTCGGGCTTCCCTACTTTCTCGTCCTCTGGATCCGCGCCAAATTCCGCAACTAGACGTTGCAGTCATCCCGAGTGAAGTCCGCCGCGACGGACCGAGTCGCCCTGAGCGGAGCCAAATGGGGACCTGCATTTCGGAACCCGGCTTATTCAGCGAACGGAGACCCTCACTAGTAGCCTGCGCCGTCCGCAAAAACAAAAATACGGCCACTCCCATTCGGGAGTGACCGCATTTTTTATCTGCCTGAATCAGCGTCAAGCCCGCGGCAACTTTACTTTCCTGCCGGCTTCGGATCTTCCCAATCAAACTTCGCTGTCTGGACCTTCCGGGCCAGTCCAAGCTTCTTCAACATCCAGATTCCCCAGAAGTTCGGGTCGACTTCATACCAGGTCAATCCGTGTCGCGCGCTCACCGGGTGTGCGTGGTGGTTGTTGTGCCATCCTTCACCGCCCGTCAGCAGCGCAACCCACCAGCTGTTGCGCGAGTCGTCGCGCGTTTCGAAGCGCCGGCCGCCCCACAGGTGCGTCGCCGAATTCACCAGCCATGTCGCGTGCAATCCCAGCGTCACGCGGAGCAACCCACCCCACAGCACCATGCCCACGGCGCTGACCCAGCCACCCCAGTACCATCCACCCGCGAACAGGAGCACGCCTGTAATCGAGATTGGCAGCCAGTGATATTTGCTGATCCAGACGTGGAAGCGGTCACGGCTCAGGTCTGGCGCGTAACGGCTGAGCACCTCAGTCTGCGAGTGCAATTCTTGGCCAAAAAGCAACCATCCCGTGTGTGCCCACCAGCCGCCTTCGCGCGGAGTGTGCGGGTCGCCTTCCTGGTCGCTAAGCTGATGATGCACCCGGTGCGTCGACACCCAGAACATCGGGCCGCCCTCGAGCGCCAACGTCGCGCACACTGTCATCACGTATTCCAGCCACTTGGGCACCAGGTAGCCGCGATGCGTCAGCAGCCGGTGGTAGCACATCCCGATCCCCACGTTAATGGCGAGCACGTAAAGGACTGCCATTACGGCCAGCCGCTGCCACGTAAACATGAACAGCGCGGCCAGCGCTCCGGCGTGAAAAATCGTAATCACTGAGAGCGTGGGCCAGCTCAAGCCTTCGCCCAATGACGCGGCGCGGCCCATCTTGATCTGCCGCTTTGCAGCAACCGACTGCGCGGGGCGAACCCCCGGTTCAGCCCCCGGCACGGTCGCGGCTGAAATCAAGTCGGCAGAGATTGAGGCGGTGCTCTCAGGAGAGGGTGCGGTTACTACGGTTGCCAATCGTACATCCTTTAAAAAGTGTCGGCTTGCCCACTCCTTCCTAATATTGTATAGGAGGCATGTCATTACCTTGGAGCGCGGGCATAACTCTTTTTGGGCAGAAACCGCTTTAGGAACGCTCGGAGTGCGAGTCACTTCCAAGTAGCTTGGTATTCTCGAGATAGCCTACTCTCCGGTCGGCGTACCGATCGCGTCTCCGCCGCTGACGAAGATCCTCGTCGCCTGCCCGCGCAGCACACGATACAGTGCAAACTGTCTCTGCGAGGCTCCGCGTAGCTCGAACAGCAGCTCGCCGCGATTGTCCGCCATGGCATCCACGGCATCTACCAGCCGCATGCGCGGTGCGTCATCCAGGTGCGCTGCATCCGTCACATTCTTCACCAGCACCGCCACGTTCCCATAAAGATCCGGCTGCGCAACCAGCGTTACAAACTTCATCGGGCCGTTCGACCCATCCGTATGCGCCGAAAGCACCATCGTCGCTCCCGATCCATACGCAAGCTCGAACACGCGAAACTGCTCATCGCCGAGCGATGCAGGCACTGGCGGCGACGCGGGCTTTGTGATCTTGTGAGTCGGAGTCACCGTCTTCGCGGTCTTCGCTGCAGGTTTCGCGGGCGCGGCCGGCTGGCCCAGGCCCAAAAGTGTGCGCGCGATGTCTTCCAACTGCTCCTTCATCTTGGCTTCGTCATCCGGATTCGCCCACGAATAACCCCACGGATGAACCGGACGGCTCTTCAAATCAGAGACGGCGACCTCCTGCTGCATGTCCGCCGGTATCCCCATCAGGCTAGGCAGAACGCTTCCGCTAAAGCCTTCCGTCTTGCCCCGCCCCAGATGCGGCCTGTCGGGATCGGTCACGCTTGCAACGTCCTCGACGTAACCTTCATCCTCGCTACTCTTCTTTTTGAGCTTGGGCCTGTCGCTATTGCTCGCTGTCGTGCTTGCCGACGTTGAACTGCCTGACGACGTGCCGCTGCCCGCGGAGTCGCCGCCCGACGCATCGCCGCCTTTATGCAATGTAGGCCGGTCCGGATCGGAGGCGTGCGCCGATCCCGATCCCCCATCCGATCCACTGCCAGACCCTGAATCGCCTCCGCCACTCGAATCACCGCTCGATGCATCTCCGCCCTTGTGCAGCGTCGGCCGGTCCGGATCTGGCGGTGCGCTACCCGCGCCCGATCCCGAATCCGATCCGCTGCCACCTACATCGCCTGCGCCGTGTTTGCGGTGCAGCACCGGCGTGTCGCTTTGCGCATCGTCCTCGTCGATCTTCGCCACCTGCGCCGTCACGGGCCTTGGTCTCGGCAACGGCTTCCACTTCCCAAAGCCAACCCACGATCCCTGCTCGCGCCCCGAATTCTGGATGTCGAACAAACCTACCGGTTTGCCGTCCTGCTGCAGCTGGTATTCAACCTCGCCCTCCAGCGCCAGTGGCTCCGGCCGCGCCATGTAGACGCTCCCGTCCTCCAACTCCTGCCCGTCAAACACAGTCACCGGGATTAGCCGGCTCGCCTTGGGATGCGTTTCGTCGCCTGTCCACTCCAGCACCGCAACCGCGCGCAGCGTAGGCGCGTTCTTATCTGGCTTGGTAATTTGCCCCGGATATTGTCCAAGCCCCGGCAACGCCGCCCCCGCCAGCACTCCAGCCGTTATCCACAATCGCTCGAATCCACTCAATGACACTTCCCACTTCCCTCGTAAATAATCAACCTTGGTGGCAGCTCTCTGCCTTTACGCCCTCAACCGCTTTTCATGCCTGTACCGAGGCCTATATCGAGGCCTGAATCGAGAATAGTCCCGATGGAACTCAATAAGAAAGTCGCCGATTTTACTCTTCAGACCGACGAGGATAAAACGGTCAGCCTCTCGGATTTCGCCGGCAAGCCGGTCATCCTCTTCTTCTACCCTAAGGCCGATACGCCCGGTTGCACCATTGAGGCCTGCGGCTTTCGCGACACCTTTAAGAAACTCCAGTCCGCCGGCGCGGCGGTCCTCGGCGTCTCGCGCGATACTCCCAGGGAACAGGCCAAGTTCCGGGCCAAATACGACCTTCCCTACACGCTCCTTGCTGATGTAGACGAGAAAGTCTGCAATCAGTTTGGCGTGTTGAAAGAAAAGAACATGTACGGCAAGAAAGTGATGGGAATTGAGCGCACCACCTTCGTCATTGACCCGGACCGCACCCTCCTGCACATCTACCCTAAGGTCACCCCCCAGGGCCACGCTGAAGAAGTACTGGCCCTCATCGAGGAATGGAACAAGACGCACAAATAGGCGAGGCAGCCGGCGGGCAGGTCGGCGGGGAATTGCGTCGAGGGCGAAGCCTCGAGCCAGCGATGAGGGCCAAACACGCCCCTAAGCACACCCTCGGCCGGTTGATGACCGGCGCCGTCTTTGAGCGCCCGCCCGAGCGCATCGCTCCGCTTCTCCTCGGCAAGTTGCTTGTCCACAAGACATTTCACGGCATCCTTGCCGGCCGCATTGTGGAAACTGAAGCCTACCTCGGTCCGCATACGCATCCTGGCGATCGAGCCGCGCACTCTCATCGCGGCCCCACTCCGCGCAATCAGGTTCTATTCGGTCCCGCCGCCTATGCGTATGTTTATTCCATCTACGGCCGCTATTACTGCATGAACGTCACGTGCGAAAAGACGGGTCGCGCCGGCTGCATCCTGATCCGCGCTCTCGATCCCGTCGCCGGCCTCGGCCGGATGGCGCACAATCGTGGCCTTTCTCTCGGCGCCGCGCCGCGAGAGCTCACCCGCGGTCCCGGCAGGCTCTGCCAGGCGCTCGCGCTCACCCGCTCTGTGCACAACGGTCTCGATCTTCTGGATCCTGCCTCACCGCTCCAGCTTCGCGATGACGATTTCACCGTCCGCAAGATCGTCGTCACGCGCCGCATCGGCATCCGGCACGCCGTCGAACTGCCATTGCGCTTCACCCTCCCCGAACATCCCTGTGTCTCGGGTCCCAAGTCTCTCACCGGTAATTGCATCTTTCTGCGCGCCACGTCCGTCCATCTCTTCAAGCCGTTGAAGTCTCGAGCACACCGTTAGGTCAGTAGAAACCGCCTGAAAGGAATTCCTGTTCGTGAAGCCTTCTTCCCTGCTCCCCTCGTTTGCCGCAGCGGCTCTGCTCGCAGCCCAGGTCTTCGCTGCCGCGCAGTCGCCTGCAGGTCAGAATTCGACGCCGCAAGGCCCGCAACAACCCGGAAGCCGGCCGATGCGCAACTACCCCGTACCGACCAACCTGAAGGTGCTGCCCAAAGACACCACCCCTGCTCAGCTGCACGACATCATGGAGACCTGGGCCGGTTCGCTCGGCGTGCATTGCGACACCTGTCACATGGCCGACCCCAAGAACGTCGGTCCCAACGGCCGCCCGCGCCTCAACTTTGCCGACGACTCCAAGACCGCTAAGCAGATCGCACGTGTGATGTACACCATGACGCAGAAGATCAACAGCGACTACATCAGCAAGACCATGGAGATGGATGAGGACAACGATGGCTCGCCCGTTACCTGCGGCACCTGCCACCGCGGCCATAAAATGCCGGAGAAGTTCGAGATTCCGCCCGAAGAGCGTGGGCCGGGCGCAGGGCCAGGTATGCCGCCTGCCGCGCAACCCGCGTCACACTGACAGTATCTGCGCCGCAGCGCGCGGCGCGGTGTACTTCCACAATGCACTTCTCACGTCTTTGCCACGCCACTCTGCGATGCGCCTCTTCATCGGAATTCCGCTGTCGGATGGAGTGGCTGGCGAAATCTCCCGCTTGATTGCCATTCTGCAGCCCTACGCTCCCGATCTCCGCTTCGCAGGGCCCGATTCCTGGCACATCACACTCCAGTTCCTCGGCAACTCCACGCCCGAGCAGCTTGACTCCCTGAAATCGCGGCTCAATCAAGTCCGTTCCGCACCCGTTCCCATCGCGCTCGGTAAGTTCGGCCTCTTCGACCGCGCCGGAATCTTCTTCGCGGATGTAACCTTGACTACCGCGCTGATGGAACTTCAGGAACAGATCGTCATCGCCACCATCTCTTGCGGCTTTGCCGCCGAGTCCCGCGCTTTCCATCCACACGTCACGCTCGCCCGCGAAAAAGGCCGCGGCGGCACATTGCGCAAACTGCGCGCACACCTTAAATTCGACCTGCAGTTTTCCCGGCTCGTCGCGCAGGAATTCCTACTTTATGAAAGCCATCTCGGATCGGCCGGCTCGTGCTATAAGGTCCTCGGCCGCTTTCCGCTCTCGATCTAAGCGCAAAGTCCCTAGGCGCAAAGTCCGAGACTTGGCTCAGTTTCTCGCGTCACCCTTGGGCCCTTTGTTCACCACTTTTCTCTTCCGCCCGCACCATTTATACTGGAACTTCGGCAAGCTGATGGTGTGCGCTTCAGATGGCGTCAGACCGTTTGTTGCGGCGCCGCAATCCACACAGTTCTCTGGAGTTGAACCATGGCACAAACTTGCGACATCTGCGGTAAAGGCCCCCAGTACGGCAACAACATCTCGCACGCCCACAACGTCACCCGCCGACGTTGGAACGTGAATCTGCAGGCGGTCAAGGCGCTGGTCAATGGCGCGCCGAAGCGGTTGCGCGTCTGCTCGAGCTGCATCAAGAGCGGGAAAGTCGCGAAGGCATGATTGCGTCGCCTCATCGATTCGCAAATCAAGAATCCCGTCCGCATGGGCGGGTTTTTTCTGGTTAGAACTGGCCTAAGATACGGCGGCGCCGAGGCTATGGTTTGCCCGGAGCGCCCGCCAGTGGATTTTCCCAGTTAATTGTTTGCCCATCGAGGCCGGAAGGCGACCAGCGCTTCACAACGGCTTCGCCGATCTTCGCGAGAGTCAGCTGGCCCTGATTGTCCGCATTCCAACGCTGGTCGGCGTTGTCGAAGGTAAACGCGGCGATGACGATCGGGCCATTGGCGCTTGCGATGAGAGCAACATCGTTCCGCACCTGGTTCAGCGCTCCAGTTTTATCGGCTATGGCGGGGCCGCCGTTGCTGGTATCCATATTTTCGATTAACCGAGGCAAGCCGTTTCGATCCTGCTGATGTCGCAACATTGTGAGCATCGCTCCGCAGACAGGCCCGTCAGCCGGAATCGGGGCTGAACCATCGACAGCGAGTCGGCAGGTCGCCAGGCGCTCCATTAGCAACGCCATTTCCCGCGGGGTCGTCTTGCCCAGCCCGAACTGCGGCTGATCCGCAGGCATGGGAGCCGCGGCCGGAACGGCAATCTTCTTGTAAAGCCATGTGTCGCGCAATCCAGCCGCGCGAATTGTGGAATCGATTCGATCGAGCCCGAGACGGTCGATGGCCATGTTGGCGGCGGTGTTGTCACTCAGCACCACCATCAATGTCAACACATCTCCAAATGTCAGCGCGATCGGCGGCGTGAGCTCGCCGAGCACTCCCGAGCCTCCAACCTGATTAGCATGGGTCAGTACAAGACGCTCATCAAGCTTCGCCGTTCCGGCGCGGACCTGTTCGGCGGCATCGAGCAGGATGGCCATCTTGATCGTCGATGCAGTCTTAACGGGCAAGTCGGGCGAGAGCGACGCCGTCTGTCCGGTCTTCAGATTTTGAGCAAAGAGCGCCACCCGCCCATGATGCACGGCGGCAATCTCACGGAGTTGCTGATCAAGCTGCGCATCTTCAACCGGCGCCTGCGTCTGCGCGGAACAGCATGCGGAAGCCAGAAGAAGCGCCGTCGATAAAGACAGCCGGCTGCTGGGCATCATTCGCCTGATCGCCTGTTCTGGTCGTCTATTTTGCTTTTTCAAATGTCAGTGACGCCGAATTAATGCAGTAGCGCAATCCCGTGGGTCCCGGTCCGTCGGGAAATACGTGACCCAGGTGTCCGCCGCATCGCGCGCACGTGACTTCGATCCGCCGCATTCCGAAGGTTCGGTCCTCGTGCTCCTGCACTGACTTCGAGTCCGCCGGAATGACGAAGCTCGGCCATCCGCATCCCGAGTCAAACTTCGCCCCGCTCAGGAACAACAGCGCCCCGCATCCCGCGCAGTGGTAGTTTCCGGTCTCGTGGTTCTCCGTGAGGGCGCCGGTGAACGGCCGTTCGGTTCCTTTTTCTCGCAGCACATGATACTGCTCCGGCGTCAGCGTCGCGCGCCACTCCGCATCGCTGCGCGCTACACTTTCCTGCGATTCGCTCATCACCTTCTCCGCTCCAAGCCGATACTTCGGCGATCAACTCAATCTCAACCAGCGCGTCCTTGGGAATTCGCAATACCTGCACCGTCGTCCGCGCCGGAGCCTCGCCGTCAATTTGCAGATACTTTGCGTAGACAACGTTCATCGCTGCAAAATCGTTCAGGTCTTTCAGGAATCCGGTCGCCTTCACCACGCGGTCCAGATTGGCTCCCGCTTCCTCCAGCACGGCTTTCAGGTTCTCCAGCGCACGCTTGGTCTGTTCTGCAATTCCGGCCTGCCCTGCTGTAAACACCAGATTGCCCAGTCGCACTGCCTGCGCGTAGGACCCAATCACTCCGGTGCCAGGTCGGTTGCAATCAGCGATCTCGTCTTAGATCGATTCTACGACCGATTCTACGGTGACTCGCCCAGTCTGGGGGTCCCTGCGGGCAGGTCCTTGTCCGTGGGGTGGAGGCTGCAAGAGTTCAGTCGCCAAACCCCGTCGCTGATCTACCCCAAAAACATTTGGACAATTCGCCTCGGGAATTGCCCAAATGCGTCCCCTTACAAAGCCCGTCGTCTGAACAGTCGCACTTCATAGCACTTTCGGAATTGCCGCACACCGAAGGCACGCAGCAAAAATGGCATTTTCATCACAGCCCACAGACGGATCTCGTCTGGGGGTGGAAGAAAATGCCATCCTTCAATGCGCCAAGAAAGCCTGCGTGTATTCCGAAACTGTTATGGGTGGAATTCGCCCGCGATGCCGCCGCCTACAGCCATGCACAGCAGCCAATAGCATGCGTTAATCGCGAACAGGTTGGCGCGCCGGTTCTCAAAGATGTGCTGCGTAAAAAGCGGCGGGGCCATGAATCCCAGCCAGCAGATGATGCCGATCTTCGATCCGCCGCCAAAAGTAACGGATCCAGCCCAACCCACCGCGTGCACCAGAACGAAGGACAGCACGAAACAGGCGATCAGCGAGGCGACCATTCCGAAGGCACGATTCTTCGGCTTTTCACCCTCTGCAAATCCGACCAACTTCGTCCATGACCTCTTGAAGATCACTCCGTACCAGATAGCGCCCATCAACCACTGCGCCACAGCAGCGATTGCCACCACTTCCATCAAGTGCGCCGTCGGCGGTGCCATGTACAGCATCGCAAAGTCAATTGCAGCGTGCATTCGTGATTCCTCCACCACGGGTTGAATTCCGTCTCGTTTAAAACTTCTTGGGAACCTGCGGCTGCAGGCTCTGAGATGATGCGTCGAAACCCACTGTGCGGGAACCCTGAATCAGAGTCAAGGCATTTCACGCCACTGAAATACAGTTGGTAACTGACACTAAGTGTGTAGCCTACAGAGTGTTTCATCAATCCGCAGAAGCTTGCGCGGCGAACGGGTGGCCCGTCAACAAAGCCGGACTCCATGAACGTCGCCCTCCGTAACGGCCGTTCATGAAACACGTTCAAGCGCTTCTTAGCGGCGTTTCAACGCCTCCAGTTCATCCAGCGTGCGCGGCCAGTCGGTACCCAGCAGTCGCGACAGACTCCGGTCTGCGAGCACCTTTCCCCCGGTCTGGCAAGCAGCGCAATAGTTCGTTTCGTTGTCCGCGTAGCGTATGCGCTGAATGGGTTTGCCGCACCGTGGGCAGGGCCGTCCGAATCGTCCATGCACCGCCATCTCCGGCCGGAACGCGGTCACGTTTTCCGGAAACTTCGTCTTCGCTTCAGCTGTCAGCCGCTCCACCCATTGCGCAAGTGTCGAACGTGTCGACTCGAACAGCCGTTTCCATTCTTCGCTGGTCAATTTGTGCGTCAGTGCAATCGGCGAGAGCTGCGCCGCATGTAATATCTCGTCCGAATACGCGTTGCCGACTCCGCTGATCAGCCGCGGGTCAGTGAACGCGCGCTTCAAGGTCCGATTCTCCAGGCTGAGCGCAGCGCGAAACTCGTCCAGGTTCGCCGAGAAGATCTCCACGCCGCCCGGATCCATCCCCTCCAGCCCCTCTTCGCCGCGCACCACGTGCAGCGACGCACGCCTTTTCGATCCCGCCTCGGTCAGAACCAGGCTGCCATCGGCAAAATCCAGCGCAAGAAGCGATTGCCTTCCTGAGAGCTTCGCCTGCGCCGGCCGCCAGTGCAATCGCCCAGCGATCATCAGGTGAAGCACCAGCCACACCAACCCGGGGTCTCCGCCGGAGTCCCCAACGATATGTCCAGATCGCTCGGATGGAAGATCGCCTTCTACGCCGATCGCAATGCGCTTGCCGACACGCCGTATTTCGCGCACTTTTCGGCCTTCAGCGGCAGTCACCGGCGGATCGGCGGTTCGCAAAACGAACACGCTCGCCAGCCGCACCCTTTCGAGCGTTTTGCCGAGAATGCAATCTTCCAGCGCCGCAATATAAGCCGTAATGTCAGGCAGTTCCGGCATATATTTCAGCTTGCCTTCTGTCGGCCTGCTCGCGCAATGGAATTTTCCAGTTTGGTTATTGCAGAATTGTGTTGTCGATCAGGCGTGTCTTCCCCACCCATGCCGCCACTGCGAACAACGAACCCGGGACAGCCGTGTTCACAGTTTCCAGGGTCGCCCAATCAACAAGTTCAATATAATCCATGCGAACCGCCGGCTCCGCGGCGAAAACTTCGCCCGTCGCAGCAATGAGAGCGCTGGCACCACGCTCGCCGCGCGCCACCAGCGATTCCACGCGTTGAATCGCGCGGTTCAGTGTGAGAGCTTGAGCGCGCTCCTGGGCGCTGAGATACGCATTGCGCGAGCTCAGCGCGAGACCATCGGCATCGCGGACAATCGGACAAACGACAATCCCCGTGGCCATTCTCAGGTCCGCCGCCATCCGCCGGATCACTGCAACCTGCGCCGCGTCCTTCTGCCCAAAGAATGCGAATTCCGGCTCAGCGGCAATCAGCAGTTTCGCAACCACCGTGGCCACGCCACGAAAATGCCCGGGCCGAGACCTGCCATCCAGCCGCCGGCTCAAGCGTTCCACATCGACGACAGTCTCGCCGCCCGCCGGATACATCTCCTCGACCGCCGGCACAAACAAAACATCAGCGCCCTCGCGCTCCGCGAGCGCACAATCTTGCTCGAAAGAGCGCGGATACTTCGCGAAATCCTCGTTCGGTCCAAATTGTGTCGGGTTCACAAAGATGCTGACCGCAACCTGCGAGCAGGCCCTTCGCGCGGCGCGTATCAGGGAAGCGTGGCCCGCATGAAGCGCTCCCATCGTCGGCACAAGTCCCACTGTGCTTCCATGCTCAGACCGTTGCGCGCGTGTCCAGGAGCGAAGTTCTTCAACCGTGCGAAAGATCTCTATCAAGCCCGTTTCAGTTCCTCGCTCAGCTCGCCCCATGCGTCGCGGTTCACAATCGCGTCTTCCTCGTTCAAGTCGCTTTGCGCCGTCTTGCGCTTTGCTGGCAAGTGATAGCTCTCCGCGTCCGAGGGGAACAGCCGATGCTCCACATCTTCGCGATAGCGCTCGATCGCCGAACGAAAGACCGATTGCGCATCTGCATACTGCCGCGCAAACTTCGCCACGGGAGCAAACGTCAGGTTCACCAAATCGTGAAACACCAGGATCTGCCCATCGCAATCAGGTCCGGCTCCAATGCCGATCGTGGGAATCTGCAGCGCTGCAGTAATGCGCGCTGCCGCTTCGCGCGGAACGCCCTCCAGCACGATCGCGCCGGCACCGGCATCGGCGAGCGCAAGCGCGTCGGCTTCCAACCGCCGCATTCCTTCTGCCGTGCGCGCCTGCACGCGATAGCCGCCCATCCGGTGAATGCTCTGGGGAGTCAGCCCCAAGTGCCCAACCACTGGAATCTCCGCCTGTGTCAGCGCCTGCACCAGTTCCACGCGCGGCCCCTCGATCTTCACCGCCTCCGCACCAGCTTCCTTCACAAAGCGCACCGCGTTGGCTACGCTATCAGGCAGCGTCCCGTGATAGCTGCCGAAGGGCATGTCCGCAACCACCAGCGCGCGATGAGCCCCGCGCCGCACGGCGCGCGTGTGATGGAGCATCTCATCCACGGTAACGCTCAGGGTGTTCTCATGGCCCAGCACCACCATGGCAAGCGAGTCCCCCACAAGGATCAGGTCCACGCCTGTCTCATCAACCAGGCGCGCCGTGGCGTAGTCGTACGCGGTGAGTGCGGAGATGGGCTTGCCTTGGCGTTTCATCTCGCCAAGTGCGGGGATTGTGACTTTGGGTAAAAATACGCTTTGCGCCGCGGAACCGGCGCCGAGGGGAAACTGCGTCAAGCTCATGTTGTCTCCAGTGCCGCTCCGCAAACTCAGGATGCGACCCGAACAAGAGAAAGTATACGCCCCGTGGTCCCAGGCTGCACAAAACGCGCCAAATCAATGGATTCGCTCTGAAGATTCTCATAAAATGGCTAACGGACCAAGGCGCCACCCTGGGACAACGTCACAACGACAAAGTCAAAACGAAGATTGGCGCGGATGTCATCGCCGGTTCAACTGCGCGGAGGAACGAATGGCCTACGATCTAGCGATCGTGCTCCCCACTTTCAATGAAAGCGGAAACGTAGGTCTGCTCGTCCATCGGCTCGCTAAAACCCTCGCCGGCATTCGTTACGAAATCATCTTCGTTGACGACGATTCACCCGACGGGACTGCCGAGGTGGTACGTAATTTTTCCCGCGATCACGACAACATCCGTGTGCTGCAGCGCATCGGCCGGCGCGGACTTTCCTCCGCCTGCATCGAGGGCATCCTTGCTGCTTCGGCGCCTTTCGTCGCCGTAATGGACGCCGATCTCCAGCATGACGAGTCCATTCTTCCCGAGATGCTGCGCCGCATCCGCAGTGAGGATCTCGATCTCGTCGTCGCTTCGCGCAACATCGCCGGCGGCAGCATGGGAGAATTCGCCAATTGGCGCCTCAAGCTGAGCCAGCTTGGGAAACGTCTCAGCATGATGGGTGCTGACCATCAGCTTTCCGATCCCATGAGCGGCTTTTTCATGGTGCGCTTCAGCACCTTCGAGCGGCTTGCTCATCGTCTCTCGGCGATCGGTTTCAAAATTCTGCTCGACATCGTCCTCTCCGCCGATCCTGGCATGCGTATCGCTGAGGTGCCCTTTCGCTTTCGCGCCCGCGAACACGGCGAAAGCAAGCTCGATATTATTGTCGGCCTCGAATACTTCGAGCTGCTCGTCGACAAGCACTTCGGCGATCTCGTCAACTTCCGCTTCGTACTCTTCGCGATGGTCGGCGCAGTGGGTGTCGCCGTCCATTTGCTTGTTCTCAGTGCGCTCATCCGTCTCGGCGCGTTCAGCTTCGCCACCGGTCAGGCCATCGCAACCGTTGTCGTCATGATCCTTAATTACGTTCTCAACAACTCTGTCACCTACCGCGATCGCCGTCGTCGCGGTTGGGCTTTTTGGGGAGGATTGCTCACCTTTTGCCTTGCTTGCGGATTAGGCGTGGCTGCCAACGTCGCTATCTCGAATGAGGCCTTTCGTCATGGCGTTCCCTGGGTTCTCGCCGCGCTCATCGGTCTTCTCTTCTCCGCGGTCTGGAACTACGGCGTAACCTCGATGACCACGTGGCGGCAGGCGCGCCGCTCCAGCGAGCTGCGCGCGCAGCGCCGCATCGCCGCCTCCAGCCGGATTGGCACCGAATCCGAGCAACACGCCGACGAGAAGCTGCCCGCCAAGACAACCTGAATCCGGCTTGCATCTTCAATTGCCGGATTGCCAGCGCCCCCGCACCACCGCATACTGAAAAACAATGCTCGTACCTTCGGCAATCGCGATCGATTCCTCTATCGGCATCGCCGTTGCCGCGGGCGTTGCCTATGGTGGATTCACCTACGCCTCGCTTTGGCCCGCCTCGACACTCTTTGGTGACGCGTTGACCGCACCCGCCCGCCCCGGCGAGCTGGCACTCACCTTCGATGACGGCCCCAGCCGAACGTGGACTCCCCGTCTGCTTGATGCTCTGGCATCGCACAATATCCGCGCCACGTTCTTCCTCCTGGGCAGCAGGGCCTCAGCGCATCCGGAACTTGTTCGCCGCACCGCCGCGGCTGGTCACTTGATCGGTAATCATTCCTGGAATCATCCCAACCTCGCACGGTCTTCCGCCAAAACAATTCGCGAACAGCTTCAGCGAACCAATGACGTCTTGCAGCAGATCGTCGGCGGACCGGTGAGATTCTTTCGCCCGCCCTTTGGCGCGCGTCGCCCCGCGGTCTTTCGCATCGCGCGCTCGCTCGGCTTGCAGCCGGTCCTTTGGAACGCGATGACTTCTGACTGGAGCCAGCCCTCTGCCGAGCGCATCGCTGCAAGATTGACAGAATCGATTGGCAAGCTCCATCGCCACGGTCACGCAGTAAACATCGTTCTGCACGATGGCGGCCATCGCGACCCCGATGCCAACCGCGAGCCTTCGATCACCGCCGCCGCTCATCTCGTCACGCAATTCAAGTCAAGCTGTCAGTTTGTCACTCTGGATGAGTGGCTCGGTGAGTCCCGGACTAACGCCGGAAAATGAGCGTGCCTTTCGCCTGAATTTACAAATTTACAAATTTAAATGACCGCCTCAAACGCCTTCCGCGCTGCTTCCACCGTCGCCTTTACCTCGGCCTCGCCGTGCGCCATCGAAATAAACGCTGCCTCGAACTGGGATGGCGGCAGCCACACACCCGCGTCCATCATCTTCGCGTGGAATTGCCCGAACGCACCCGTATCGCTCCGCGCCGCCTGCTTGTAATTCGTCACTGGCCCCGCCATAAAGAACCAGGTACCCATCGAACCGGCACGGTTCAGCGCTAGCGGCACTCCGGCTTTCGCTGCCTCTGCCTTTACGCCTTCAAACACGGCGCGAGAGACATTTTCGAGATGCGTATACACTTCGGCAGCGTGCTCCTGCAGGTAGCTGACAGTCGCAATGCCGGCAGCCATCGCCAGCGGATTGCCGCTGAGCGTCCCCGCTTGATACACCGGCCCCAGGGGCGCAAGCAGATCCATCCATTTGCGCTTGCCACCGAAAACACCGACAGGCAGCCCGCCGCCCACAATCTTACCCAGCGTCACCAGGTCCGGATCGATACCGTACAGCGCGCACGCACCACCCAGCGCCACGCGGAAACCGGTCATCACTTCATCCACAATCAGTAAAGCGCCGTTCTGCGCCGTCAGTTCGCGTAAACCGCCCAAGTATCCCTCGCGGGGCAGAATGCAGCCTGCATTCCCTACGATTGGCTCCAGAATCACGGCCGCAATCGCATCCGGGTGCGCCGCAAACGCCGCTTCCACCGCGCTTAAATCGTTAAACGGCAGCGCCAGTGTGAGCTGCGCAATCTCCTCCGGCACACCCGCCGAGCCGGGAATTCCGAATGTCGCTACGCCCGATCCGGCTTTCACCAGCAGCCCGTCGGCATGCCCGTGATAGCAACCCTCAAACTTCACCACCACCTTGCGCCCCGTCGCCGCACGCGCCAGCCGGATCGCTGACATCGTCGCTTCCGTCCCCGAACTCACGAACCGCATCTTCTCGATCGCGGGGAAGCACACCGCGATGCGCTCAGCCAGCTCGCTCTCCGCGGCCGTCGATGCGCCGAAGCTCGCAGAGTTCCTTGCAGCGCGTTCAATCGCTTCCACCACTAGCGGAAACGCATGCCCCAGGATCATCGGCCCCCACGAACCGAAGTAGTCGATATAGCGGTTGCCGTCGGCGTCGTAGAGATACGCTCCTTCCGCCCGTACGATAAATGGGGGATCGCCTCCCACAGCGCAAAAGGCGCGCACCGGCGAGTTCACGCCACCCGGGAAGAGCCGCTCCGCGCGCTCCTGCAATGCGCGCGAATTCGTTCGAGTCGTCATCGTCGCTTCAGTATAGAGGGCGGATTGCGGCGTCCAATGCTGCGGGCCATTTAGCCTTCGGCTCGCCCGCCTTGTGGGAAATGCCCCGCATGGATGCTGCTAGAATTTGGCTTTCCGGATCGCCGTATCCCCTCGATTTCTCAAATGAAAACCTCATCCGCACCTCAGGAAGCCGCGCCCCGGTCCTTTACTTACGCCGACGCGGGCGTCGACATCCCCGGAGGCGACCGCGCCAAGGATCGCATCAAGTATCTGGCGCAGAAAACCTTTAATCGCAATGTCTTAGGTGGAATCGGCAGTTTCGGTGCGCTCTTTCGCCTCGACCTTCAGCGCTGGAAGAATCCGATTCTGGTCAGTTCGGCCGACGGCGTCGGAACCAAGCTCAAGGTCGCTTTCGAGCTCGGCCTCCATCAGACCGTGGGCGCCGACCTCGTGAACCATTGCGTCAATGACATCGCGGTGCAGGGTGCTATCCCACTCTTCTTCCTCGACTACCTGGCCACTGGTAAGCTCGACGCCGACGTCATCGAGACCGTCGTGAGCGGGGTCGCCGATGCCTGTCGCGCCAATGGCTGTGCCCTCATCGGGGGAGAAACCGCGCAGATGCCCGGCTTCTACGCTGACGGCGAGTACGATCTCGCCGGCTTCATCGTCGGCGCCGTCGATCGCGACAAGATCGTCAACGGCGCGGGCATCAAGGCCGGCGACGTGTTGATCGGACTGCCCTCAACCGGCCTGCACACCAACGGCTACTCGCTGGCCCGCAAGCTGCTCTTTGAGGTCGGCCGTTACAAAGCTACGCAATATGTGACCGCCATCAAGGAGAAGGCCGGCGCGGCGCTCATGAAGACTCACCGCAGCTATCTCAGCGTCATCCAGAAGCTCGTCACCGCGGGTCTCACGAACGGTATGGCCCACATCACCGGCGGCGGCATCACCGAAAACCTTCCCCGCATTCTGCCCAAGATGGTCACCGCGCAGATTGAGATAGGTTCCTGGCCCATTCCGCCCATCTTTGAGCATCTCCGCGAGCTCGGCAACGTGCCCCGGGAGGAGATGATGCGCACCTTTAACATGGGCATCGGGCTCATCGCTGCAATCCCCGCCGCCAAGTTCGCGCGCGCCAAAAACCTCCTCGACCGCGCCGAAGAAAAGTTCTACGTGATCGGCCGCGTGGTCAAGGGCGAGCGCCGCGTCCAGTACACCTAGGGCCATTGGAGCATTTGCAGTCTGAATGAGTCGGGCCTTCGTTGAAGGTACGGGCTTTAGCCCGTACATAAAACCACTTAGGTGATTGGGGCTTTAGCCCCCGAGGGAATTCGTTGGGCAGTCCGCACCCAAACCGTCCGCCCACTCGTCTCGGCATATTGCTCTCCGGCCGCGGTTCCAACTTTGTCGCCATCGCCGAATCCATCCGTACGGGCCGTCTCAAAAATGTTGAGATCGCCGTCGTCATCTCCAACGTGGCGGACGCCGCGGGCGTCGCCGCTGCGCGGGAGATGTGCCTTCCAACCACTGTCCTCGTGTCAAAGGGCCGAAAGCGCGAGGAGCACGACGCCGGCGTCATCGCGTGCCTGCGCGAGCATCGCGTCAATCTCGTTTGCCTGGCCGGCTACATGCGCTTGCTTTCGCCCGAATTCGTCGCCGCCTTCCCCAACCGCATCCTCAACATCCATCCCTCACTGCTGCCGGCCTTTCCAGGCCTCGATGCGCAGGAACAAGCCTTCCATTACGGGGTCAAGGTCGCCGGATGCACCGTACACTTTGTCGACGCCGAGCTCGACCACGGCGCCATCATTCTCCAGCGCGCCATCCCCATCCTCGACACTGACGATGCCCACTCGCTTTCCGCCCGCATCCTCGCCGAAGAGCACATCGCCTACTCTAAGGCCATCGCCCGCGTGGTGAGCGGCGACTACGAACTGCGCGATCGCCGTTATGTCAAATCTGGCCAGCCATAGCCTGAATTCGTCCGACTCACGGCCGCCGACCTTGCCTGTCAATCCCTGTATTCCGCAACCGCACCCCTAAATTCATTCTTTTGAACTGCTCGCCCCGTCGCTCGGTTTGCAGAGAATTCGCCCCAAATTGCCTACCCTCATATCTAGCCAGACAACCAGCGGACGTACTGCGCCCGGCGAATGAACTCGTTTGTTCCGTTCACGGCTTGCCACTCATCCTCCCCCGGAACCGGACCTCCGGCGAATAAGCGGCAGCCGCGTGAGCGAATGAGCGCCGGGGCGCGGAACCGCGGTTGTTTGTAAGCCCCTTGTTGCTCGATGCCGCCGGAACCACGGCACATCCCGCGCCCAGGGGCTGCTTTACGCCGATGCGCTACGGCCGGCGGTCATCTTCACGCCGGCCCTCGCGCCCGTATTCAGGGGGACCTCGGCACGCAACTCACTTCTGCGCGCAGTTCCGTGATCGCCACCTAAAGGAGCCTGAGCATGAATCTCATCTCGAACATCTGGAATCACCCCAAAACGTCGGTCGCGGGACTGCTCATTGCAGTTATTAATGTTGCCGCGGTCTTCGCGCAGCAGGGCGTAACCCTCGGTAAGGCAGGCACCGGCACAGTCATCAGCCTGGTCGGCGCGGTCGCCACCGCCCTCCTCGGGCTGTTGGCCAAAGATCCCTTGGGGGCCGGCCTCCAGCAACTCCCAGCAAGCGCAAGCCAGCAGGCAAAGCTCGGCGCATGGGCGCTCATCGCGCTGCTCATTCCATTGCCATGGATACAGGGCTGCTCCGCAGCCACGGTCGCCCAGGACATCGTGAACTGGACGCCCGCGTTGCAAAGCGCGGTCGCCACCGTCGACTCCACGGCCGAGA